>AUXO014504616.1_pt1 | contig 11361 bp, 2 predicted proteins | sample 768731 | NCBI WGS metagenome assembly AUXO01 (sample SAMN02715735, study PRJNA202380) | gut metagenome | biome: sheep rumen | host: Ovis aries | place: New Zealand: Palmerston North | reverse complement strand
CGGATATCAAAGGGTTATCTCAAAAGATGCCATTCTTGAACCGTCAAAAATTAGTATGACATACACTTCAACTGATTTGAAAAAAGATGAATATGAAGGGATTTGTGAAGAAGATTACGGAACAATAACCATAAATACCATCAACATAAACAATGAGGAATACGGTATTGTTTCAATAGTTAAATCTATGGAGACACATGGAACTTATGAAATTACGGTTAGTAAAAATGGAGTTAGTGAAGATGTTTTATTCGTGAAATCTGTTACGTTAAACTTTACTGATCCAATTGTCAATATTGAAGAGTATATGTGCGAAGAACCTTCAATTGTTGAAGGAAAATTGATATTCAAGATAAAAAAGCCTTGGAGATATAGCATTCAAATAAGGGAAAATGGATGCGATGACATATATGGAGAAACTTATGAAATAGTGGTAAATGAGCCAAAGCCTTTGAATTTAACAATCAATGGCATACCGATTAAATTCTTAATAAATAAGAATTCTTTTTACGACGCATTAAGTAGTAATGGATATTCGAATGCATCATACGGTAATTTTAGCAATTCTAATGAATATTTAAATGGCTGGTTTACAGTGAATAATGAAGAAACTTATGATTTTCCTTCCTTGTCTAATAGCGACATGTGGATGAAATACATAGATTCTTCAAACGTTGGAGACATACTTGCATTCAAACTAAAATGTGTACTTGATATGTCAAACGGAGTGTTCATATCAAACGGGCAGAATAACGAATTATCTTCTGAGGACAAGTATTTTGATAATACTTTGGTAAGGCGCGTTTCAAACAGAATAGGTGGTGAAGGGGTTGAAGACTACTTGACACTTTATAACAGCATGAAATGCGAAGATAATATGCCGCATGTTATAGGAAGTAATTACATGATAAGCGGTAGCCCAATCACTACTTTAAATAATCCTGTTTTCAACGCTCTCTACACTTCAACAGATTATCATAAGATAGGATTCTATTATGCCATTTTTAATAATGGAGGATGTATTAATGATAACTGCAAAAAAAGTGCTTTGTGTACATACAGCTCACTTCCTAATGATTCTGATTCTTTAGACGGTGTTTGTAGAAACGCTTCAAATCAAACATTGGATACAAGCGCCATATCAAAGATTGTGAACAAGATAGGGAACAGTATGCCATATTTTAGGGTAATTCAGATTGATAGAAGACTTGATTATGATATGCTTGTAATGACATCTTATGATGATGAAAATGTGTACTACAACGGAAGGATAAGCGGCTTTTCATACAATGGAATTGAAATGATGTATGACAATGAAATGAACATAGTATCAAAAAATGGAAATACTGAATACCTTTATGATACTGAAAACGCTACTTTATTGCTGAATACGAATTACACCGCAAATCACCCTAAATTTTATGAAACAAAAATAAAATATGGATTCAATGATAGTGAAACAATTGATATAACTGATAACTTGTCTTCTTCAAAATGGGGGGCAAATAGCATGAAAGAAGGAGTTAATGACAGGTTTGACGCAAAGAACTATCCAATATCAAGATACATTGATGAAAAATCCATTCCGTATGGAAATGAGTATACTTTTGTGAACGTATCATGCTCATATGATGTTGATGTTGAGGAAACTGAAATAGAACTTATTGCAAAAGCAAATTCGGGTGAAAGCGTAAGTTTTTCTGTTAGTAACCTTTCGCCATTGTTCTATACATCAAATGTTCCTTATAATATTCATTACAAGTATAGAAGTTCTGATGGCATTTGTGAATATGACAATATTGCAATATCTTTTAACGTTGACAATATACAGACAGACGGAAGCCATACAATTGACAGTGATAGCATAAATGTTTATTTCATGAAAGTACAAGAGGAGATTTTGGGCGAAATGAAGCACAACGACATTGATATTGATAACTTCATAGCATCACATTCAGACGTATTTTCACAAATTCAAAAAAATAGTGAAGGTATATACGAATATAATGGTAACTCAATGGGAAATAATAACGAAATTGGAATAATGGTTGATTATGTCATGAATAATAATCTTGGCGATAATTTAACGAAACGTGTAAGAGTTATCAACACATCTACGATATACAAAATAAATGACTTTAAGGTTTCAAGTGACGTTGAGCAGGAAGGAGTACTTAAGATATTTATCACAGACAATGAATGGTTGGTTAGAAGAGCGAGAAGTGTTAAAGGATACGTTGTTATTGAAAGCGTTAAAAAAGATTTTATATCTTCAAGCATTCAAGTTGATGGGACACAGTTAAATATAACAATCCAACTTTATGGTGAACAGTTAATTGGGCAAACAGAAAAGGATTATACTGTAGGAATTGTTATTGATAATGGGGTAACATATTATTTTACGCTAAGTTTAAAATCATAAAAGAACAAAATGGATTCATTAAAGGTACTGTTGAATAAAGTAAGGAGTAAAAAGTCAGTAGAGACTAAAAAAACGTTGTCTATCAACCTTAATGGTAATAAGAAATTATTGCCTGAAGGGTTGATTAACGGCAACGTTGATTCTTATGAGATATACAACGAAGAAAGAAAAGAATGTAATAAGATACGCCTTATTTGCAAGATAAATGCATTATGTTCCAATATATTGTTCAATCCTAAGACTGAAATATGGAGATATGAAAATGATGGGACAATAACGTCGTTAAATTATAGTGAGGTAAATTCAAGTAAGATAAGCGAGCATATTGTTGGAAAAACAGAAGATTTCAAATGGAATAACTATGAGGCTATAAGGGACACCCAACTGTCAAATGATTATTGCAAGTTTGAATATCATTGCGGTATAGACATGCTTAACAATCATCTTATAAGAAACAATACTTTTAAGTCAGTAAGGTTGTCAAACAACAGCATTGATGAACAATCATACAATTCAAGTAATTTCAATACAATTGAAGATTATTTAAGGGGATATGACGGAAAAAATGTTATAGAGGAGGTTGGAAGAACAACTTCATGGAACGGCAATCCTTATCCAGGAACAGAATCCATAGAGTATAATGATTTGACAAGGGTGGAACTTGTTCAAAAAAGTGACGGAACTTCATATTATAGAGTTAGACCTGAAATATCATTCATTGACAGCAGTAAGCCGCCAACAGGAGGAAATTTTACAATATCTGTATATTTTCAGGCTAACGTGTCTTTTTATTCAGGAACAGAAGATACACAAAATGTTTTCAGTACAATTTTTACATATACAGGAAATAGGGACGGGGTGTATCCATATGATTATTCAACAATAGTTGATATTGATACTGTTAGTGGTGCAACAAGTGGCTTTAAAATGTCAAACGGTATTGCCTATGTAATAAGTGTTTCTCCTGATCACGATGAAAAATACACTTATATAAATTCTGACAGGAAAACAAAAAAATACAGGGCAAAAGTGCCAATGCATCTTTATCAGAAAGATGACGTAATGACATTTTCAGAAGCAATATCAGATGCGCTTTTTGAAAAGGACGGATGGTTCGGTTTTAAGAACAATTCACATATACCAACATACAATGTTGATATGCTTTCCAAAAATATAGAAACAATGGATATTTCAAAGCCAATAAACAGCAGCAAGGCTTGTGATTTTATTGACATGTACCCTGATAGGACGTTGTTTTCTTTTTCGCCAAAGTTTAATGAAAATAGAAACCGTATTGAATATAATTGGAAATATTGCCTAACATATCCAAGTTCTTCCATTACAGAAGGATTTGACAATTTTATGGATAGTGATTTAAACTCCCTTAAAATAGCCTATTTTGACGAGTTTGTTAAAGATGACAATGGCGTTTCATTGATAGTATTTTATTGTATTGCACAGCACGGATTACGTGAAGGGGATATGGTTAACATATACAATACATATTACCAAAAACAAGATGGTAAGACAAATGAAATGCTATTCAATGGCGTTAGCGTTTATAGGGTTTATGACAAATATGTTTTCAGTATAGTCAAGACTGATAGGGACATAAGTAATCAATGGATAAACAGTGATGAATACTCTGCTATCACATTCGATGCAGAAGGAAACGCACAGGAAATTTTGTTTGATACAACGAACATGCATAGATATAAGATTAAGGATAAAGACGGATACTTTTACATTGTTGGCGATACAAACAGGGTGAATACTGATCCAAAATTCCAAAATCTTTCCTTCAAACGTGTGTCTCAAAGTGGAATTGAATGTAACTACTATGTACGTATTTTTTCAAGGATACCAAACTTCAAATTTGCGGAAGAAGAAATAAATGACTATACAATACACAATAATAACAATAGGATAATAAGCAAATACGCTTTTGAGAATTTTGACAGCCATGCAAACAAAATAGCCTTTTCAAAGAATATTTTTACAGATTCCATTGGGGAAATTGTGTATACTGACGATATAGATCTTTCTTATCTTAAGGATAACTTGGGAAGACCCGTTTCGGAAATATATATGACGATAATCAAAAACAACGCAGGATTCAAGAAGTGGTATGGAAAAAATGAAAGTAATATTGACGTTAATGCTGACGACATTGAATTTTCCCATTGCTTTGGCGAAAACATGTGTTCTTTCGTATTTTCAAACGAATCAATGAAAGCAGATATGGTTAATGACGTAAGGAAACTTAACACATGTGATAAGACGCCAAACACAATAGGGTTGGATATAAAGTCTTTGAATAGGATGAAATATGACAACAGTTTAAGAAGTGATGAAATACAATACGATCGTACTGAACATTTTTTTGGTGATTTGTGTTGTTATTCTCCTACGGATTGTTATGAGCAAGTACTACAGCCTGTAATGGACAGATTTAACACGGCACAGCGTGAATTGACAATTAATGATACTTCTTACAAATATTTTTCATCAATAACAACAGATGAAATAGAGTATGATGATTTGGGAAATAACGATAGTTATGTTATTTCAAAGGACGTTAAAACTTGCATTCCAAGAAAAGAAGGGTATTATTATAAAATGCATTATCCTATAGCGTTTAAAACCATTTCATCAGAGCTAAAATCCGAGAAATCAATGAATTATACAATATTAATGTTAACGGTTGGAAAATCAAGTCAAGCAACGTTAAATGGTGATATACCTTATTTCATCAGTGTTAAGGAAAATACTATATTCAGCATTAATAGTAAATTTGTTCTTTATTATAAAAAAGACAATACGATATACAACGCCAAAGTCGTAAAGATGCTTTCTTCTAACAAAATGCTCATATTGGTATATGATGAATCCAACAATATTGTGAAATTACCTAACATATCTGATATTACTGAATACGTTTTGTGTTATAATGATGACGTTAACATACCTAATTATGCTAAAATAATAAGGGATGGATCATGTAGGTATTATTGGAGAGATGTGATATCAAACGGTTTTGATGAAAATTCCAGTTTGGAAACATATCCATTTGCAAATGGGGCAATTTACATAACAAAAGAGATGAACCTTTATTTGATGAGGCAAGATAAAAAAGGTGATACCGGTATGAAGTATTATAACATGAGTTTTATTGAAGAATATGAGCCTGAAGGAATCACATATAGAAATAACGCCATATATGACGACTATTATAGCAATGAAATACGGGAATGTTGAAATATAAGATAAAATTAAATGGAGAACTTGGAAGCAATGAAATAATCACGTCTTCTTTGTATATATCTGATAATCTTGAATATATAAGCGGTGTTACTGATAGATACTATGATCTTTCTGATAATTCAACTGTACTTGTACATTCAGAATATACCGGAGCAAATATTGTGCTTCCAATAAAGGCATATAACGTAAAAAGACAAGGTTACGTAATTGTAAACCATGATTATCCTATCAAAGAGGCTTATACTTACGAATCTTATCCAATAAGTAGGACATTCATTATAGAAGCAGATGGTGTTGAATACAATATAAAGGATATTGTAGGGAATGGCATTTATGAAAAATATGATATTGTAGGGAATTTGATCACAATATACTATATTGAAGATTTTACTGAAAAAACGCATATAATTGAAGTACAAGATATTTCTACTGTTGTATATTTTGAGGAGATAAGTGTATTTTATGACGGACAAGAAATCAAATATGACGAAGATGTAAGCGGATTTACTATTGAAGGAATTGTGTATCATTACGATAGCGAATATCAAAACACTATCAATGTAAAAAGGACTGCAAAATATGTTGAATTTGACGGAAATTATTATTATCAGTTTAGTAATGATTATATTAAAGGTTTTCTAATTAAAGATAAATTTTATTCCTTGGAAAACGGGTCGTATATAACTATCCCAACAAAGGTTTATATAGACGATGGAAAATTGTCGTTAGATGACAAGAATTATATCGTAGATATGGATATCATGATGGATTCTAACGGCAATTACGAGCCTCCTGTAATAATGGAAGAAGATACTTTGTCAGTTGTAATGGATTTTGGGAATGTGTATGATTTTGAGCCTGAGAAATGGAAAACAGTAACAAAATTCACAATTTATTCAAATGTTCTTTTGAAACTTTCTGTTTTAAGTGTGGATATTGGAAAATACAATCCTTACGTTGATTATTTTGGAAATACATATCCTATAATTGACAATTTTGTATATATAGACGGTGAAAAATACCAATATTATCCCAATGAAGGCGAAGAACAGTATATTGTAATAGGAAACAATAAATATCCTGTGAACAATTCGCTTGTTTTGGCTGACGACGGCAATTATGTTATGGTTAACATTGACAGTGGTAACTATAATATAAATCTGAATGACAAAATCATATGTGATTCAATATCAAATTCTTCAACAATTTTCACAAATTTTGATGAAAACGGCAATGAATACGTTAATTTTGGATGTAAAAAATATGTTTCTATTGAAAGGCTTTGTGATACAGTAAATATTTACGGAAAAGATTATAAAGTCAGTTATGACACTCCATATCATCATTGTATTGTAGATGTTGATGGTACAAGCATTGGGTTTAATGTTGATGACAATATGATAGCAACATATGACCATAGGATAATGATAAACAAAAACGGATTGGTTGAATTTGATTTGCAATCTTTTTCTTCTGAAAATTCTGGATTTTCTGTAAACCGTGTTGATGGCTTTCTGATAAATGGCAATGAATATCAAATATTATCTTTGTATGATGGAGAAGGCAATGAGATGAGGTATGTTGAAATCAATGAACCCGTTAAATATGAATTGAAAGTTGTTGATATCATAGGAAACTCGACGTTATTGTGCATTCCGAATGTTGACGAAACATTGTATAACAATAATGACGACTTGTTGCATATAGAAACAAATATATGTAAAAACATCAAATATGATTATAATGGTTATTCATTCTATAAATTTGACCCTGTATTCGGGACAAATTATAAGAATGTTGAATTAGGCATCATACCGTCATTAAATGCAACACGTCCAATTTCATTGTATGATATAATAGACTTTACAAGTGGATTGACATTAGCAAAAACAGTAAACTATTATTCAATACCATTGAATTTAGGTAACAGAATTGCTACTAATGTAAACAAAGAAGATATTATTAACAGCCGTTTTATGTCTGATAAAATCCATGAAAACATCAATGATATTATTGATATGGAAAAAGACATTTATTATCCTGCGTACAGGAATGAAGAAGGCAAATTTGAGTATATAGACGAAATAAGGTTTAATTTGCATTTTAGGACAAGAAATCTTGACAATTGGAAGATAATAGAGGATGATACAGAAGAGTTAGGAGTTATAAACAAATATAACATGACTGCAAAATATGGAGACAATGTCACAATACAGAAAACCATCAACAATGAAACAATAACAGCAGGCAATAACTCATATATGTCAAATTGGTTCATAACTGATTATTATGACTATAACGAAAATGTAGTGAGCGGAAAAAAAATAAGAAAACAAAACGCTTCTGATTTGTTAGGGTTTGTCGATTTTAGTGACGATGACATAATACATCAAAAAATGAGGCTTTCAAAGTCTTTCATAAGGCTATCATTTTATAGCACAGACAATCCGCAAACACAAATGCTTTTGGCAACCTCAACTGTATTTTTCAATGAGCATAAGTCTTTTTTGAAAAAAATGGAATATACAGAATCAAACTACAGATTCCAAGACATAAGAGACGTTTCTTCTTCTACTGTTGATACTTCTTTTACAGTAAGTGTTACAAGTGAAAACATAGATGATAAAGGGTATATTGTTCTCGATGATGAAAAAAGGCTAAGTAGCAGATTTACTATAAGAAACAAATATGACACAGACACGTCTTCAGAAGGATTCTATATGTATATGTTCAAAGAGTATTCCAACAAATTAAGGGAAGCAACAGTTTTTTTACGTGTTGATTTTTATCATGCGGGAATTGGTAAAAGTTTTCCTTTCTGCCTACCAATGAAATACGAAGAAAATAGTATACCAACGCCGTTGTATTTGGATAATGACGATGATGTTAATCTATTGAAAAAAGGTGTTTCTGTAAAGGAAGCTGCAAGGCAAATGTATATACCGATAAGACTTAAATATGACATCGACAATAAAAAATACGTTTATTATCTTCCCGATAATTATAGGGAAAACGAAAGGACTTTTGTTGAAAATAATGTAATGGAATTCAATCTTTTTGAACTTAAAATAAGGAATGAGTCATATGCGAACAATACATAAGAAAATATCATTGGAAAAATTCAAGTCGAGAATGCCTTCTAACATATCTTCCATAAAAAAAGTATGGAAGATACCTTCATTGGATGATACCATATATTATACATATAACGACGCACTTGAAGCGTCCGTTAAACATGCAAAGAGTAAAAATTCAATAATATCTTTTTTTAAGTATGTAAATTTTATTGATGAATGTAAAGTTTCAAATGGTGGAAATTATGGATTAATTGTAAGCGATATTGAAGTTACTGACTTCAATATTACTGATTATACCGATATATACGTTAATATAAGGACTTATGAAAACTCTTATGAAAAGGTATGCAATGGAAATGATTTTTACCCTATCAAAAAATTCTCTTATGATGAAATAAATAAAATGAAGAGAGAATATTCAAGAAATTCACAAAAATACGTGTTTGAAGGAGGTCTTGAATATTATTTTTATAGGGGACGTGAGATATATTACGTGAAAGACATATCCAATATGGATATAGACGATATTGTCAATAATGCTGTAAATAAAAAATACATAACTTATAGCACTCTTCTTAAATGGTATAAATTCTTTAATGAATATAACGCTCTTCTTAAAAGCAAGAACAGTAATAAAGCCTACAAAACACTGCGTGAAAGATATTATGCAGAAGGAATGGACATGGGTATTTCTCTTGCTGAATGCAACGCTTCAGACGATTTGTACAATTCAAGAGGAGGTGATGTTTTTTATGATTTTATACATAACAACTTGTTCCTTAAGTTTTTCATACCAAGCGATTTTGCCGATGAATGGAAATGCCAATACCTCATATACCCTTCAGCGATAGAATGGGCAGGATGGTTTAGTGAAATGCATAGCAAGTACGAAACAATAGAAAAAGTAAGTGATTGTGTGCATACAGAAAATTGCTGCGAATGCAAAGAGTTTTTCAGACTTGGCGGTCATCTAATGTATGATGCTATTACACAATGGGTTAGCACTATAAAGAGCGAAACTTGCTCCACAAAGTCATGTAGTGCCGTTATACCGATTTTATTGGAAAGAAATGTTGAAGATTGCGGAGAAATGTCTATCTTTTCTGAAACATGGAAAACAAATACCGACTATGCAAATACGATATCTCAAAATTTGGGAACTGTTGTAGTTTCTCCTTCAGGAAAAAGTGTTGTGATTTCAGAAGGGCACGGATATGGGTTTGACGATGAATACAAAGAGACTTATTTCAAAGAAGACGAATGGAAGGATTATACAGAATTGTACATGAATGAAAATCAAGACGAATTTGCAACGGAAATAACTTCTTTTACATTCAACAATTCAAATGAAATTGTCTATAACCCTAATGATGCCAAAATGGAGGTTGTGAGGGAATTGAACACAAACAGCAATCTTGGTTTTTTCCTTATAGATGGAACGTTACTTGAAGTTCAAGTGAAACATTATGTAATTTATTCAAGCAATGAGAATTCAACAATTAATGGTAAAATATTTCCTGTAGAGCAGACTTCAAAAGGTGCTTTTTATGTAAATGTTAACGGAATTCAATATTTTCCAATATGCATCAATGGCAGATATTATTTTAATTTCAGCAAAAATAGCAAATGCACGCTAAATGGTGACTATACTGTGCCAATGCGTGAAAGCGCAAGCATGGTAATATATGACAATATGGTGTATCTTGTAAATTACGACGAAGAAAGAGATTATGAGTATATTGTTATTGATAATGAGATTTCAAGGGTAAGATATAAGAAGATTAACGCATATTTTACTGAAAATGGCGTTATATATTACATAGTTGATGAAAATCCAAAAATAATATCAAACGGATATGTTTTATCACAATATGAAAAGACAATTGACGACGAGGTAATAGAAAGGTACTATGAAACAATTTTTGAAGAAGTGCGTAATGCATGGATAATCAATGGGTTTTATCCATATTTTGATTCTGAAAACGTCCATTTGCTATATAACTATGAAGTACACAAGTGCAGTGTTATTAGTGGTATTACAGAATCAAAATTATCTTCAATTAGGTCATTAAAACTCCTAACTGATGAGCAAAACAATCTACTACCCGGATATTATAACTTCCTTCCAAACGTTGAAGATGAAAAAAATTGGGTAAAGAATGGAATGAAAGAGGATGACAGGAAAAACAGCAAGAACATATCTCCTTATGATGGAATGCTTCTTGATCTGTATTACAAAGTAGGGAATGTATCGAATCTGTCGTTAAACGATAACCTTACAAAACTGAAAAATCCATTTAAGGAATATTATAATGGGAACATCATAAATAGCATGAAGTTTTTCTACAAAAACAATGGCGATGGAACAATTAACAATAAAACACTTGTTGAACTGTCAAACTCAAAAAACGTGTTAGTATATAATCCTTTGTATGATGGAATTATAAATTTTAACAAGGAAGACAATCTTAAGGCAATAGAATTATGCAAGGTGTTGAAAGAGCAGTATATTGAAAATGAAGACGAAAAAGCAAATTTATCTAAAAATGTATATTGCCAAATTGAGTATTATGTAGATTCAATAATACACAAGCAAGT
>AUXO010096573.1_pt1 | contig 11361 bp, 9 predicted proteins | sample 768731 | NCBI WGS metagenome assembly AUXO01 (sample SAMN02715735, study PRJNA202380) | gut metagenome | biome: sheep rumen | host: Ovis aries | place: New Zealand: Palmerston North | reverse complement strand
TTGTAATAGAGACCAGCCAGGGTAATCTTTTTTATATCCGTCAGATGAAACCGACTCATCAGCGGCATTGTATACTTGGAGAACAGTTGAGTCGGGGTAATAAAGAGAACGCTGTTCCAGTCTCTTTTCAGCGTATCGCGAAGAAAGAATAACCGGTGAATGATACACTGCGTTTTTCCCGAGCCCGGCACACCCTGTACGACAAAGCTTGTCTGAACGTTCATTCGTATGATGTCAAACTGCTGTGCCTGAATTGAGGAGATAATATTGCGGAAATATGAATCGTTCCGGTTTTCCTGAAGCCGCTGTGCAAGCAATTCATCCGTGTTTGCACGAACGCCATTATCCTCTTCTTTTTCTATCGGATATACGCTTCTGACGGAAAGAAGTTCCCGTCTCCGAATCTCAACATCCGTGATTTTCGCCAGCTGATAGCTGTACTGATTAACCGGGATCGTCTCATCTGTCTGAATCTGGTATGCATGAAAAACAGCGGAATACATTGGCCGTTCTTCATCCTGCTTAAAAGGAATCAGTACACCGCCATCTTTTGTCAGTATAATCGTATCAAGATCCGGATTATCTGACAGCAGATAATCGCTTGTTTCATCACTGTGGTCATCAACTTCTCTCAAGCGTAAATGGGCAAAATACGGCTTTTCATATAGCGATTTCACAAGCGATTCCGCTATATCCTTTTTATCTTTGGCCATCTGAAGCTGCTGATAGACCACAAATGAATCTGCCTCTTCAAAGTTCCCGTCATTCACCTGTTTCTTTGACCAGTTTGTTTGCTCAACAGCGTCTTTTCTCATGCCGAGCAGCGTATTGTAAACGTCTTCTTTAACCTTCTCCTCTTCCTGATACAGGCTTAGTCTGCCTTCATCCGGTATCTGCTCAGTTTCTCTTTCTGTCTCGGCATTCACAGGCGAGGAAAAAGGAACACTCTGTTCCGCATAAGAGGATTCCTTCGTTGCTTGCTTTTCGTCCTGTTCAGGGACAGCTGTACCTGGAGATGCGTTGCCAGAATATGCATTCATTGTTTTTCCCTCTGAAGTCAGTTCAGGTTTTTTCACATTCTTCGTATCTTCCGTTTTTCCATTCAACCCATGCGGATCGGAAACTGTTTCCTTGGGAATCTTCTCAGCCATGCTCTGTTGTTCAACGTTTTTATTTGGATTCACCCCAGTCCCTGAATTGATTATCCTATACCCACCTGAAAAAGGAACACTTTCCGTATAAGAAACCATTACACCGTTATCCAGCTGTTTCGATCCAAAGTGTTTGAAGAAGATTTGGTCCGAATAACCTTTTTGACAATGCTCACAATAGATATATTCCACATTGATATTTGACCTGCCAATAGTAATCGTTCCTTCTTGGATCTTTTCTCTCTTCTTATGGATTGGGCATTCAAGTACTGCACGATGCCGAACTTTCTTTGGCTTCTTTCCCTGCAACTTTCCCATTGGCAGAGATGATGCGGTATTTTTCAACCGGGAGTCTTCCCCATTCTTTTCCGAATTCGCCGTCACAGTTTGACTGACAGCGTTTGAAGAATCTTCATCCGGTCCCGTCCCTGCTGTTTGTAGTATGTCCGTCTGTGGCTTTAATAATGAATACTTGTCAATGTCCTGGGAATCATACTTCCATAAGTGCGTGTTTGAATATTCAATCGGTAACACACCATCTGCTATTCTCGATCCAAAATACTTAAACGTTAACTGATCTGAATATCCTTTATTGCAATAATTACAGTAATGATAATGGGCCATTAAATTAGATGCTTTAATTTGAAACGTCCCTGTTTTATCTTCGCTTTCCACTCTATGAATCGGACAGACAACTGATCTTTTGGGCCGTTTAATAGACAATACTTCGTTTTCGTACATTACGCCCGGCTTTAACGTTAGTGAATTGCATCGAATATCGGTAAATCCGACATCCTCTATTGAAGACATAGGATCGTAATATCCACATCCGCATGACTTACATATCACATACCGTATTGTGGCTGTTCTGATACTTTTCTTGTCTTTTCCTCCAGATGATTGCTCTGTTGCTTGTTCAAACTCATACTCATATTCATAACACGGATTCTGCGGTATAGCTCCATGAACAGGGCATCTAATAATCTTCAGCTCCATCGTATCGTCTTCTCCGTACATTATTTACATGCTTGAACATTCATATAGATTCAGTAAATAGAAGCGTTTCCAGAACAAGAATCTCTGTTATATCATACAAATCATCCTATACTTCCGAATGAAAACTACACTAGCTGCAAGCGCATCAATCTACTAATGAGCACCATTCACTCCTGTAAGATGCAATAATTAGCTGAGATGTAACAGATTTCTCCATTAAACATAACCTGATGCCATTTTTCAATTATGAACGGCTTAGTTATTATGATTTTTTCGTCCTGCATCGCTTTTCCAACGATTTTGCTTTCAGTAGATGGTTCTTCCCGTACATTTGCTGTTTTCCGCATGATACCAATCATATTCTGTAAAGGTTCATCAGTTGCAGTTGGGAGAGGATCTTCTTTAAGAGCCAATGTCGGACTTTGCTTTACAGCTGGTGTACTGCCTGTATCATCAGCCAACATGGAGTTCATTTCCGCAGAGTCAGACCAATAATCATTACTCTCTGAATTAAATGATAAACTTCTTGCTGAACTTGTCTTCTCAGCATCAGATGACTTGCCGGTTAGAAAATCAGGAAACATAAGGCTAAGGATTAAAAACAACACACTCAATCCACCCAGGTATACTCTCATAAAGTGAATGAACGCATCTTCCTTTGCCTGTTTTTTTCTTTCCTCCTCCGTCATTGTGATAAGTTCTGCAAGTTTACGCCTATCCCACAATTCGACATTTGTTGTTTTAGCCAGTTTGATTGCTGAAGCTGTGAAATAAGAGTTTGTTAAAACGGCAGCATTTGTTGCACGATAATACTTTTTTGCTGTGTATATTTCCTGAACAGCTTTGGGGCCAACATTGCTTCTGTAGTTCTTGCACTGGACAACATATGTTGCATCGCCATATCCGCAAATTACATCGGCGCCAAAATCTCCGCTCCCTTTTGTGACCCTCACATTCTTAAACCCGTTTTTTCTAAGCAGTTTTCCAGTGTAATGTTCAAAACTGATTCCATCCAGGTTATCAATGTTATCAAGTTCAAGCAAAACATCTTCTCTTCTGAAGAGATTTTTCTTTTCCCTTGGGATGAAGAGAATCACACAGCCTAGAAACGTGCCAATACAGCACAAACCAAAAAAACCGATTTCCATATTTTTATCCCAGATATCTTCAAAATATAGGTTTAATAGACATAATCAGAGAGATACGCATTCAGTAAAACAATCAGATATTGAGTCTGTCCCGTACAGTTATAAACAAACAGCAATCAAATCGTCTTTGCACATCAATCAAAGAATTCACTTATGCGTTTTATGATTCTTTGTAGATGAACCAGGACCCACTTGGGAAACAGAATGATCATACGCAGCAATCTCGACAAAACCATCAGGCCGCCAACAACTGCTGCAATTACTGCGCAATTATCACTTTGGGATCCGACATGAAATGATCCTTGATATACCCGTGGAGTAACTTTATATCATCCAAATTCTTAACGACTATACAGCTCCATGATATAAGCGCAAATGCTCCTGCCACAAAAAGCACGAGGCCCACAGCGATTGATCGCCACTTTCCGCTCTTGAAAGCAACGGTAAATCTGGTCTTCCTTTTGACCACCGGCGTTTCCGTTCGCAGCTGCACCTTTTCTTTTCGTTTATACGTCATAAAACGCTTATCCTGAATCAACGAGTCGAAACAGTGTAATGTTGCTCTTGCATCACTGGCAGAATCATGCGGATTAAAATTATGTCCAAAGTATTCCGCACATTCTGTTAACTTACATCTTCTGTAAATCGTATGATCCACTGCCGCTCTATAACTTGCGAAAGCTGTCATGACATCAAATCGGGTACCGCTTACGACAATTCCGGCTGCTTCAACGAAGCCAATGTCAAAACCAACGTTGTAACCGACAACTAGCTGCGCATTGTTAAAGATCTTCTGGATTTCTTTTTTGACGTAAACTTGTCTGAAAACGTGTAAAAAGATGGTCTAATTATATAAAATCGGCTCTATTTACACAAAAAACGTGAAAAGTAAAATAGCAAGGAATAGCGATGAAAAGCCTAGAAAAGCAAGAAATTTAGCCACTTGACGGTAGATTATATAATAGTAATTGATTTTTACACAAACATGTAAAATGTGTCGCGCAATTATAAAGGACCAGGGAGCATAGTAAATATTGTGGTTTTCCGGGCTTAAAGCATCTACTACAATTCACATTACTTTTGTATCAAACGGTTTTTTACACGGATCCATGAAAATTTACGTTCAATTGAGTTTTTAACTGTCGAACCGTCATCCAGATATTTCAACAGACCTTATCAAAGCAGCTATATAGATGAACGGCGTCGACTCTGAATCTGCTTTTCAGGAGTTATGTTGGTATCTTTTGTCGAGATTATTGCCGTATCCTGCTTTTCAGAGATTTTGTTGACCGCCTCGCTCAGCAAATTCATATATCCATTTGCCGTATTTTGCTTCTCGGTATTTTTGTCGAGTGCGTCGATTAGTGTTTCAAGAAGTCTGTTTGTCTTATCTTGCTTTTTCTGCAAAGATCTATCCGGCATTGCGGCAATTAAAATATACCCGATAGGACCTAGAAAGAAACATATATAATACCATCTGTTCTCATCATATCCTTTGTCGATAGCAATATCACTTGCATTTTTAGCAAGAAAATGATTTAAAAGTAAAATACCAATGAACAAGAGAACATAAATAGTAATCGTAATCATTTTGAAACCTCCCATATAAATTTCGTAGTTGTTCCTAAAGACAATTGCCGAAGTGTACATTAAGAGCACGATTTATCTGATTAATATTCAGCTTGTCAGAATAACGTTGTCTGTCAGATTCATCGTACAAAAGCCCGGCGAATGACACATAGGAAGTGCATGCACGATAAACGTCAAGGCTGTTTTGCCTTTGAGAACATAGTATATTCCGCCACTGTAAATTTCACCGGATTCTATTCGAACAGTAGACGGATGAATGAAGTAATCGGCTGTTTTCAGTATAACCTGAGCTTTGGCAAAATTATCACGAGACCTATTTTCACACAAATCGTCTCATCCAGTAACACGTTGTTAGTTATCAAAGATCTACTCAATAAGTTCCTCTCAGGAATCACGACAGGGGAAGTTCCGGCATTCAATCCTGCTCTCAACTCCTCGTGATAATTCTAGAGCAAGTTATACGAGAAATTGTGGGGAAAATCTCAATAGGTACGGCAAAAGATTGTTCTAAAACCTTTGTAACTAAAGGGTTTCCTCAATTTCAAGCATCGTAGTCAATAAGTCTCGTGATAAAAATCACCAAAGTTCAGGTTTTATATATGATGAAAACAGTTCACTTCCATATCCATCCAAAACCGTGATCTGGAGAATTTCATCAAGTGTTGGAGATAATCCGGTAGTTTCTACATCAAAAACAAGAATCCTGCTTTTATCCATTGATGCAAGTTTTGCTGCTTTCCCGGTTCCATACCACTTCATAGATGTACTCCCCACTCTTTGCTTTCTGATCAAACCTAGCAAATTGGAAGAACTTCTGGCTATTCTTTATCGAATATGAATCAGTTTCTTTTCCAGGGTTAGCTGAGATAGCCCTTATTGGAATTCAACTCATCCAGAAATCACCACAATTAATGCTGTACAGTATAGGCATACCGTCAAAGTGATCACGGGATAATTGTCTGCTTTTATCTTTTTGAATGTTAAGCATATTTCGGTTTTTGTCCCACGAAAGCACCTTGACGGTAGTCTAAGAGCTCAATGTCTCTTTCCTGTTTAATGCTGTGTAATGTATCTTCCTGAATCAGATCGATACAATTTTGAAAATACTGCGTTGATGCCGTTCTTGATAAGAAACAGTTCATGCCCGGATTTCGGATTATTCCTCACTAAAGTTATCCAGTTCAGAAGAAACATCTTTGAATTCTGCAAGGTCACCTTTGCTTCCCACAAAAATATGTTTCGTATTGACCATTTTCGTTTCCGTATTTGTGACAGATATTTCATAATATCCCGTCCGGTCAAATGTGTCTCCATCTGATGCGGGGCCCGAAGATCTTACATCCAGACCATTAGCTGCCTGGTTCAATGCATACCTGATTACATTAACTTTAAGTGAATGCGAGTTGGCCAAGTCAATCTTGAAGCCATCTGCAGTTCTGGAATAGTCTTCAAGTTCATCACCGCTTCCGGTATCAAAAATATAGAACATCGCACTTCCGTTTTTAACAACGAACCGGAACGCAATACGATAGTTGTTTATTTTCGAAAGCAGATGTGTGAGGTCAGCATCATCAATTTCATAATCCAGCACCACCTCATACGTTCCCTCTTCTTTAATCTCAACACGGGTATTGGCAACACCTGATTCTTTTGCTGAAAGATAATCCAGATATGTTATCGGAGCACTGTCAGAGTTGCGATGATCAATATGCTTTAAGAATAAAGCACCTCTTCCCATATTGACTTTTTGAATATTTAAGCGTTGATCGTATCCATCTGTATCTTTTGCAATCTTCAGATTCTTATTGCCGTTTAATTTATCGATATCCTGATCAAGATCAAACCAAAGTGTCAGGTTATCTCCAACTGTTTTAACAAAAATCGGCATTCCCTCGGATTCACTTACCTCTGTAAATCCGCTCATCATGAATCTTCCCAGTGACCATCCAAAGTGCGGATCATTTCCGGTTATTTCTTTGTCCTCAGAATATCCTTTGTTTCCTGCATTAACAACTGAACCAGTATTTTGTGTCAGCCATCTGTACTGCGTATGTACTTTATCAAAGCATTCCTGCAGCTTCTCCATTACATCATTATATTGTCCAATTTCGGAGAAATACGCTATTGCTTTGCTATAATCCCCTTCATCCTTATTTCGAATTGCCATTTGATAATAACATTCAGGCAGGAATTCCTGATACTCTTTCTGAACCTTTATATTATTATCTGTTGCATACTGATAGTATCCTCTATAGGCCGTTATAGCAGCATCGTATTCCTCTTTGTCCTTTAATGCTGTTGCATAATCAAACCAGTATTTTGCCGCCTTTTCAGCACTATACGATCCTAACTCTCTGTATAATTCGTATGCTTCTTCGTGTTTTCCGTCTTCCATTTTCCTTAATGCCATCTGGTTGTAACAATCCGGAAACACGTCGCCATACTCAGAGATGATCTTCACTGATTTTTCTTTTGCAAAATCATGATATCCCTGGAAAAGTTGAAGTGCAGATTCAAGTTCGCCCTTTTCCATGACGGCTTTGGCATAATCGAACCAATAAGCTGCCGCTTTTGACGCATTAATCTCACCAAGTTCTTTATAATACCCGACAGCTTTTTCATGATCAGGTATGTCGAGACACTTTCTGGCCAACTCGTTATAACATTCCGGAACCATATTGTCATATTCGGAATTCAGCTTCACCTGTTTTTCGTTTGCATAATCCGAATAAGCAGCAAAGCGTTTAAGTGCTTCCTCGTAATCATTCTCCTCCATTGCTGCCTGCCCAAACATGAACAGATACCCTGCCGCATCAGCAATGCTGTTATTATATGATCCTAGATTATTTGCAATTTCATAAGCTTCCGTATACTTTTTCTGTTCTGCAAGTTCCTTTGCTTTGGATGACAATCCGTAAGGAAATGCATCCCAGTTTCCTGTCAATGAGATCACGATAGCAGGACGAATTCCTTCCTTCTGGTTAACGTTAGCAGTTTTCGGGTCGAAACTATCATGCATGTACGTGGCCTGATCCTGTTTTTTCCCGACAGATCTCGTATACCAATTAGCCTCAGCACCAAAAAAGCCGGCCTTTGCCCCCTTGTCATTGGCATATTCGGTTCCCAGTGCTTTCGTCGTATTTAACAGAACTTTAATTTCACGATAGCTTAACAGCCATACTCTATCTTCTGTATTCTCGCCAGGTTTTCCTTCCCATCCATCCTGAATAGGTTGTTGCTCTTCTCCATTCGAAGTTTTTGCCTCTATGATCATTCCCGCTTCCTCTTTTGAGAAAGCTGCATCATAAAAATCCTGATTCAGCCAGGCACGCAAAGATGAATTAGCCCAGGTTGTTTCTGCTTTGTCATTGTTATATGGCAGGCAATCCAAAACATATTTGCTGAGCAATAATGCATTACCCTCTTCTGTCTCAAGTACAATCCATTCTATTGGCTCAAGACCATTTCCGGATTTATTGTCCTGTTCATAACGGCCAAGTATTACCGTATCTCCGGGTTTTACCTCTAATGTTGTCGATTCACCATATACATTCACTGCACAGAAGATACATAATAGCATCACTAAAACGCTGATAAACAAGTGCCCGCTTTTCATTTTGAATAACACCTCTCTATAAAACAGATATTGACATTTTTCGCAAGTTTCCCAGAAAAGGTAAATATTCTCCAAGTTGGTATAATGAAGCTTACTCCTATTGTACCGCACTATTTTTAATAAACAATGTTTTTGTCAGCATCCTGAATGTTCAGCACATTATCCGGCACAGATGGCAACGTTATGACTTATTCCATAATCAAATAAAGCCATCACTTCCGTTAATAGATCTTCACCATCAGCAGTCGTAAACAAATTCGCACAGGATGTTATTGTAGGTGCAATATAGCCTTTCCATGGAGGTGCAACATCAGGTCTCTCCATATCATAAACTGCTTTGTCAGGAGCTATCAAAGACAGTCCCTGTATGACCGTTTCCATTTCTGTTTTCGTCTTCTTCAATAATTGCTCAGTGCAATCCCCTGTTCTCAAAAATTCAATTGCATTTGGTATCTTCTTTTTAATATCAGCAGAAAACAGACAGTTGACTGTTGAGTATAGAGAATACCAGATACTCCCCATACCAACATTTACACTTTGATTGTAGTCAGCAGAAAATAATCTCATTTTTACATCCCCACTATTTCAATTGGAATCTTCGGATAAACATCACTCAAAACTCTCCAAATATTCTCTTTTACAACAGCACAAGTCGTTTCAGTAAATTCTCTTCCTGTAACATCAAGAACGATTCTCTGTGTCGATCCGGCTGGAAGATTAACCACTCGATTCGAAACTTCTCTGTGGAGCTCCTTATACAATGTATTCAGACATTGGCTGCTCTCCAGATTATAGTATTTAACTTCAACCGCTTCAATATGGTCTCCAACCATTCTTACTATATCAGGTCTTGTTGCACCCGGTGTTCCAAACGGCACCTGTTTTCCATTCAAATAGGTCAGCTGCTCATACCCGCCATTGCTATTCAGCGCTCTAAGTTCCGCTTGTCGCCACTGTGTAGCATCTTTTGGTATTTCTACAGAACCTTTTGCATGTTCTATAGCTCCTTCAACCGCTTTTTTAGCGCGCCGAAATCCACTTAATTCCCTTGCTCCTCCGACTAAAGCACCAGAAATTGCGCCCATCTTAAATCCGGTACTGCCCGCCAACGCTGCTGCCTTTATGGCCGCATCAAAATCTTTAGTTCGTACGCCTTCTACTATACCAGCAGAAACACCGCCAATGGCACCGGAAGATAAAGCAAACGCTGCCCCTGTTTTGGCAGAAGCTGCAAAAACCGCACTTACAGGAGCTAATCCTGCCCCTCCTGTAACAACAGAAACCGTAACACAAACAAGAATAACACCTGTTCCTACTGCCACATTTTTTATGATTTTTTCATAGGTGTCATCGAACTTTTCGAGGGGCTTAACGGTAGTCTCGCCATCCTCACCGAGAGTAAATACAAAAGGGGTTCCCTGAAACGCTTCTTCCAGTTCTGCCAGCGTGTATCCAAAGAATATATTAGCCTGGGAATTATACGCCAGTTCTTCCAGGTATTCCTGGGATACGTACACCGCATCAACATTTTCTATGATATAGTCCTCGCTGGGTAAACTGGATGCCAGTTCCGAGTAAACAGAATCCTCTACATACTGCAGCAGTCTTTTATCATTTAGTCCTTTAAAAGTTTCCGAGAGCGTTTCTATATCTTTTTCACCTGGAACTTCTGATAATGTAACGCTTTCAATTGCTGCTGTTGCCTCTTGTGGAGTCTCACAAACTGCTGGTACACAGCCTGAAATGATCATAACGATCATCAGTAGGAATGCCAAATATTGTTTCATACCATCTGTCCTCACTCGTCAATATAACCCATTATCATTGTGTTCAGTAACAGGGAATCCTCAGCACTGCCGGAATGAATGCGTTTGAAAATGGAATCAAAATTCCCTCACATGGAATCTTAACCGCGTTTTCTTCTTGCAGCGCTGTTATCGTGAGAGGCATCTGCTTTCTCATTGTGTGCAGCCGTTCTGTCTTCCCGTATGATGACCGGCGGATGCAGGTCCCAGGTGGGAAAGCAGCTGGCAAAGCCATCCAGATTCTTTGTCAGGATGGTCTTTTCGATTTTTTCATACTCATCTTCGGTTTGGCCGAACAGGCTCTCCAGTTCGTCCATTTCGTTATCCTGAGTCTGATTCAGATGTTCATCATTCATTTTCTGTTCTCTCCTCTACACAGCCACTCGCAGATTGGAGGATTCCTTATCGAATTCAGAAACGATGTCTTTCGCTTTCTGCCATTCATCCAGGACATTGCGGATCTTTTCCTCGCCGTCGGCCAGTTTCTGATCATACTTCCGAATGATCTCTGCCACATTCTTCTGTGAATTCCGCTTGGCATAGAGGCTGGCGCCAAAGCTGACCAAGGCAAGGAACGCCGCGCCAATGGCCAGCACGTTATGTCCATACATGGCCAGGGCGACTGCGGCAATACAGAGAACGACTCCCAGAATCAGACGCTGAATCATCTTCCCTTTCTGCGCGAGCTGAATCTCAGCCGCTCTGGCGGTCTGGAGCGATTCCTTGTATTCATCACACAGGCGTTCAAAGTCATTCTGGCCATCCGCATGGCCGGTCCATTTGTCATACGTGATTTCCACCTGCTCCGGGAAGTTCTGTCGGTTTTCCGTAATATACTGATGGAATCCCTCGTTGATATACGGTGTCAGGAAGACCATGGCCGTTTTCTGTTTGGAAGGCGTCGTCGTCACTACATCTTCGGTCAGCTGCTTGGTCATCTGATCAATCAGATTGACCTTTTTCTGCTTCCTGCGCTGGATCTGTTTTTCAAGTTCCTCTTTCGCCTTGTCCTTGTCCCCGTCGTATTTCTTGATCAGCTGGAGGAAGTATTCCTC
>AUXO016791648.1_pt1 | contig 11362 bp, 7 predicted proteins | sample 768731 | NCBI WGS metagenome assembly AUXO01 (sample SAMN02715735, study PRJNA202380) | gut metagenome | biome: sheep rumen | host: Ovis aries | place: New Zealand: Palmerston North | reverse complement strand
CGGTCAGGCGGTTTCCGCCATTCCGGAATGTCATTTTTTCAATACAACGAGTTGTCTTCGTCTTTTCATAAAGACACTACACTGTAATTTGTCACGGTATCTAAATTTATTGTATATGAAAACTGTACAATGGCTGTTGGCATTTGTTTATTGACAAAAGAGTCAAGTGTTATTTTCGGGAAATCTTTGTCAACATTATATTCCCTAATTTCAAGGACCCTGTATTTTTTCTTTCTGTCGTTTGTCCCCTCTTCAAAGCCTAGATGTTCTAACTCTGTTTCTATCTTATTATTATCATAGCCATTTTGTACTAACAAATCTTTGACATCATCGATGGAATAACCCGTTGGAGAATCTTCCATTCGACAAAAGAAAAGGTGTAAAGGCTTTTTCTGTTGTAATTGGAATTGCCCTGCGATTGTTATCAATGAACCATAACGAACAATTGTTGATTTTACTTCAAAAGACTCGTTCGGGTTCTCAATATCTTTACTTCCTGCTTTGGCGGCTGTCCATTCAATAGATTTGTCTTTTTTAAATAAATGATTTAAAATAAGCATCTCTGCAATGACACTATAAACTTGGTGGTCTACAACTGCATTTCCCATTAGAGAACGCCACTGTTCCCACCATTCCGTTGGATTTGCCAATATTCTATTACGTTCAATACCGTTTTCTCCAGGATCAACAAATTGCGCACAAACAGAAGCGAATTCGTATCGTAATTTTTCTTGTGAACACGTTAAAATAAGATATTGATGTGTCGTTCCTGTAGATGATCGTTGTTCAGATCGGATTTTACAGTTGGAAAATTTCTCGCAAATAATTGGGCCTTCGTATTCAATAGCAACACCAAAGTCCTTCCCGGTTCTTATTATCCATGCGGGAAAATCCGCAGGAAGACTGCTTAGTTTTCTCTTTGCTCCTGCTTTTACTGCAGCAAAGCACTCTCTTATTTCATCCAACAGTGTCATAATTTACCTTTGGAATGCGTTTGAAATACATTTTGCAATGTTATAAGCTAATAGTGGAGGTACAGCATTGCCGATTTGTTTAAAAGCATCGCTCATAGCACAATTAAAATAAAAATCGTCTGGAAACGATTGCAAACGTGCTGCTTCTCTAACGGATATTCCTCGGGGTTCCCAAGGATGAATATGGCTATAGGAATCTTTTGATAAGTGGGCAACTAATGTTGGCGAAGGCTTGTTTGGATCTAGTCGGAACCACTTGTTTTCAAAAGACTCAGTTGTATAGGGGGGGACCATCTTATTATGTAACTGTTCATATGAAGCAGAATTTTTTTCATAGCCGAACATTGCAGCTTCTTTTTTAAAGCGTTCTTCTGCAATGGCGCTTGCTTTCGTATAGTTCGCGCCGGGTTCCATTTTGTCAAAAATTTCGTAATCTCTTGTATTTTTCCTAAAAGCATTTGCAGAAACGGCTTCAGTTTCTTGATTATACCAATTTCGCATTAATTGTTGAAAATTGTTTTGTGCCGGACATTTGTATGGAAGGTCAATATTTAGCGGTTGTAATTTATATTGTGATTTGGGTGTAGGAAATAATGCGGGCAGATCATCAAGGGCTTCTTTAACGCTCACCCAAGCAGGTTGATTGTCGTCGGGTCTAATCGGTTCTTTGAAATGTAGACCGTCATCTGAGTCTGTAAATTTTTTTGGATATAGGGCGTATTTTTTCGTAGTTGGCTTGTTTGTAGGGATTGGCAATTCGATATTTCTATTTTCGTCTTTTTTTATTGCTATTATGAAAACGCGTTCTCTTTTTTGAGGAACTCCATAATTTGCGGCGTTTAAGATAGTCCAATATGCATTATAGCCCCTTTTTTCTAATGTCGTACAAACAATTTCAGGTATGTTCTTATCGCCGTAATTGGTTGATTCGGGAACATTCTCCATGACAACGGCTTTTGCATTCAAGTCAAAGACAAATCGCAGAAAATCTTGATACAAATAACCTCGAGCATCATTGGTATTGATACGATCCTCTCCAAGAGATTTCAATTTACCTCGACCAGCTAATGAATATGCCTGACAAGGAGGGCCTCCGATAACAATACAGCCTTCGTCACCAAATTTATCCTTAAATAATTTTCCATCCATTTGTGTTATATCGCCACATATATGTGTTTCATCTCGTCCATAACGCCAGCAGAGATTGCTTGTTATTGTATTGCATGCTTCCGGCATAAGTTCTATACCTGCAGCAATCTCAAATCCGGCTTTTTGAAAGCCTAAAGCAAGGCCACCACAACCCGAAAACAAGTCGATGATTTTGGGGAGTTTTATACTGGGCATCCGGCTTCTGCAAATAGAGATTTTACGTATTCCTGTTCGCCTCCCAAATAAAGCGCCGGATCAATAACTAAGGTTCGAGCTGTATTTAGCTTCATTACAATTCTAAAAAGATCATCATGTTTTTGGGTTGAATTATTAAATTGGTTCAATTTTTCTTGTGGGATATTGCTATAAAAATACATTATATATCGATACACTTCAATAAATGTACCTCGTCGCCCAGATCGCTCAACCAAATTCAAAATAGAGTCAGTAGAAAAATTAGGTGAAGTCAAAACATCTTTAGTGTCTTCAATCGAGCCACGCCATGAAAGATGTACATACCACCAAATAGATCTTAGCCAAATACGAACATTTTTCTTCCAAAAGTGATCGTCATTTTCATCACCCCAACGTTTTGCAACTATATGGGGGACTACTTTTACAGATAAATATCTCCAAAAATCATCGTTTGCAGCGATTCTTAATGAGAAAAAATCTAGTTCACTGAAATACTTATATAATTCTAGACCTAGAGCGGTGTCTGCTTTGTAATTATTTTCGCAAGTAGTATTTTCATACAATTTCTCAATTTTACCACGGATTACTTCATAATCATGATCTACTTTGGGAAGTCCTTTCCCGGATTCCCGCCATTCCTTCATTGCAGAGGCAGCTTGTTGCTTTGTTAAATATTGAATTAACATGACAATTCCTTTTCAAAAAATTTTCGAATGGACAATGAAGTGTTTTCAATGGTTTGCAGGTTCCAATCTAATGCGTTCGAAAAATACGCAATTGCCTCTGAAACGCTGCCGGGGCCCAAATGGTTCTCATTAATTGTATCATTCCAATAATCTTCATTCTGTTTTAATTTGGTTATTATAATGAGTAACGCTTGAGAGAAAATTTCTTGCACCATTTGCGGATTATATTTCGCGGATTTACGATCAATAAAAGTATAGCTTTTGTGTTTTTCATTTAAATAGATTGCAACAGATTCGGAAAATAAATCTGAAGTAGGATCCTCCCAATCGCATTTTACCCACCACAACGGCTGATTTGGCTCTTGTGTTATAATAACTGGAAATGATGAGCCGTTGCCATCTAAAAGCAGATTTTCATTATCTAATTCGCCTAAAATGAGCCCAGAGGTGTTAGCTAGGTGTTTTTCATCCTTATTAGGAGACCCTTTTGTTTTAATATATAGAACGGTTTGTAAGTTGACGCAACCTCTTAATTGAGCCTTTTCAAACGTGTGGTTTATTGTGATTCTTGTGGAAGAGTCTGTTGATTTTATCTCCCCATCAGCGGTGATTACTCCTCTCTGTTTTGATTCGGGAGATGTCCAAATAATAGCAATACCAAGAACGGAGTTTTTGCAAGCAATTCCGTTCTCGCCGAATAAAAAATGGTGAAACTTGATGGAGTATGTCCTTGAAAAGCCAAAGTTGTATGCGTCAACATTCCAAGGGCCGTTTTCTTCAAACAAGCTAAACGTTTTTGAATCGTCAGAATCATTACGTTTTAGTTCACGTCTTTCACCATCTTGATAAAAAAAATCATATGGAGCTTCATGAAATTGTATTTTTTGTTTTAGCTCTTCTGATAATGTTGGGAATAATGCGAGATCTTTGGACATTTATTGCTCCTTTCCCAGCAAAAATGTTGGTTTCTTATTTCGTTCTAAATCTAAAAACTTGATTTTAATTTTGACTGATGCTTTGAATGACGACGGGTTGTCAAAATGCAGGTTTATGACATCGCTATATCCCTTGGGCGTTTGTCGCACTTCTAGAGAACAAGAATCTATAGAGTCAATTTTTTTATTTTTTGAAACACTAAGATTATTTTCTGAAGAAAAGCCTTTTGATTTGGAGAAGAATAAAGAAACTTCTTCTATTTCGAAAGGCATTTTTAGGCCCATTCCATTTTCCCATTCTTCGGCTTTGATAGCCCCACTTTCAGATTCTATAGCCAATGCAAGCATAGCATTTGTTAAATGCGCGTTTGACGACCAATCTGCATGGATTTCCATAAAAGAGTCTGCGTATTTTGTTTTTGTAAAATCAATAGAAAAGCATAAATTGCTATTAGTTGACGTCTTTTCTTTTCCGTTATTTCTTTTATTGTCAGGATTGGGCTTTTTCCCAAATCCAGATTTAGGAAGAATTAGATCGCCTAATATTCTCGAAAATGTGGAATCTTTTGTAGATCCTATTTCTTTTTCGTCTCTTTTAAAAGCATTTGATAATTTTTTGCTAACGCCATTTTTTATTTTTGAAACGATCCTTTGGTTTGAGTGATCGTTCCATGAAGAATGGTCTGCATGCTCACTTTTACGAATATATTCTTCCAAGGAAATGCCGTTACAATCCTTTAATGCGTTATCTGAATTCAGAATGAATAATGCGATAAGGAATCGTTCTTCTTCTGTTGACGGAACGCCGTCTAACCAAGTGCCTGCATTTTTATATGCAACAATCATTCCTGGTTTTCTTGTGAAAGCAAGCAATGGCTTATTTGTGATTTCATTATGAATCTCAAGATTACAATATGTTTGCGGATTCTGTTTGTTATCTGGATTACACATTTTCAAATCTTGTTGCGATACCGTTTTGAAAACAACTCGCCCAGCAACAGATCCTTTTGACAGGACTGTACGAATCAATATATCTTCACAATGACATTCACTGCAATCTTTTTGCTTGGGATCAATGCCAATATTATAGAGCTCTTGAAATATTGAAAAAATCGGATCGAAATCGTCTTTCTTTATTCTTTTGCCGTTGATGGCTACATTTAGATATGTCCCATTGTATAAAGAATTATTTAAACGTGGAGCATACCATCGCTGTACCGCTATTTTTAAGTATTCTTCAATACTATCGTACCAAGGAGCAGGATAGTATTCCTCAACAAAATCATCTTCATCCCGTACATTTGGCCGGTTATTCTCAAGAAGTTTTCGCTCGTTGATATAAGGAATAATGACAATTGTTCCTGTAGACTCATCTTGATATGGACTAATTCCAAAATATGACAAAATGGTTTTGATTTCTTCTTCGTTTGTCAGAGGGCACGTAGAATTCGTACCTCGAGCTTGCCCCCACCAAGCGATACCTCTTTTTATTTTAGACCCCTCTAGCAATGGGATAACGGAATTATCTTGCCGTTCATCTTCCACAAAAGCCGCTGCTAATCTAGACTCATATTTGCCATTTTCATTTTTTATTCGGCTATAATAAAAAACAAGTCCGATGCCAACTCGGAAATATATGGTTTTTCCTAGGCCCCATGAACCGCCCGCACCTTCTTGTGTCTGGGGTTTGCTTATTTCATAAATCAACTTTATCAAATTGCCATAATTTTGATTATCATCAACATCATCTATATGTAAGGGCCCCGTCAAACCAACGGTATTTGAATCACAGATGGCAATATAACTGTATGAATCGTTGGGGTATTGTTCGTCTAACTTTCTTGATACGCCCTCAAGTAAATTATTCACTTTAGATGGAGTAAATTGTCCCAACAAAAAACCGACTTTTACGCAATCTATATTTGGCACAGCAGCATCAAGACTGTTTTGGATAGATTCTCTAACCAAAAGATCCAAAATAGGAGTATGCTTGTTTTGAATAGAATCAAATAACGAACTACCTGTTAGTGTCATTCGCCCATGTTCGGCAATTTCAATTTGCATAATCATCTCCTAGACTAGTTCTATATTTACTCATATCTATAGAAATTCTCGCTACGTTATTGGCTCCAGGCTCACCAATGGTTTCGGGAATATTTAAACATATACCAACAATGTTGCAGGGGGCCTCAAGGTCTAATCGTGTTGGGTGGTCTGCCGTTTTGGAAGATGGGCGAGTTTTAGAATCCTTATCAATCACATAAATCAGCAATTGGGGGATTTGGTCCATTTTCGCTTTTCGTCTAATTTCTTTGGCAAATTTTGATTTGAAATTTCTTATTCCTTCTTTTACCTCGTCGCTTTGTCCCTCGAGATCAACATCTTTTACAATGTCAGATGGATCTCTTAGAACACCGATGTCAATAATACCGTCTTCTTTAAAGCGTAATTTTTTTGTACGGATGACAGGAAGTAGAGGGCCTACGGGTGAATTCCAAGTATTTGATGGTAATTCATTTTTATATGCTTTTCCGACTAAAATGACATTCCATTTTTTTAGTTTTTCTTTTTTTGTTAACTTGTCAATCCATTCGCGCAAAGCTTCAATGTCATTAAAAATTTCTTGTCGCTTTTGAAAATTGTAATTTTCCAAATAATCGCTGATTAAGGAAAAATCAACATCACGCCAAATATAAGAGCCGTCTGCATGAGTGTTGATTTCCTTTCTAGTTTCAGGAGCTTTTAAAGACGATATAAATTCTGCCGTTACTTCAAGGTTTTTTTCAAGAATATCTTTGTTATTGTCGAAGAGGTAGGTTTGACTGTAGGAACCACTAAAATCCATCTCTGCGGCAGTAGCTTCTTGCATTTTGTTTTTTGCAGTAATTCTTAAAAAGCTTAATTTGGGCGAGTTTTTTACTTTCGGCCCATATTCAGAAGGCCGAATTCCTCGAATTTCCATATCTTTTATTTCATCTCTTAGCTCTTGGTCTAAAACAGACAGAAATTCAAATTGTTTTTTCGCATTGTTAGTAAGCCAAATTCTTGGAATTAACTCATAATCTCTCCGATAGCCAAACCACCGACCCATTTGCATCAAGGAATCTGCTTGTTTGGACGAACGCAGGAAAAAAGTACTAATGAGCCCCTCAATAGTTAATCCACGCGATAGTGTTGCTCCGCCAACTACAATAAATGCAGGTGCTGGAGACGGCATTTTCTCTTTAGGAGGATATGCTAATCTCACAAACATTGTTGAATCATTATCGTCTTTGATGAAACTATTTTTGCAGTTGTCTATGCAGAGATGAATTCCTTTATGATATTTAAGTTCTTCACTCTCATTATCTAACGGAATATTTGTCAGTTCATGGCTTAGAAGAATTTCGATCTCTTTACGAACTTCTTCAAATTTTGGATAATTTTTTATGGTTGACAGTAAACCGTAATCGGGATATTGAACTTTGAAATCATTCAAAGTGAATTTTTTTGTTTCTTCTTGCCAAATATTTTCGCATTTTTTTAGAATAATATCTTTATCTTGTTCAAACCAAAATTTGATGGCTTCTGCAATTGTCTCGTGATGCTCTGTTTTTTGGCTTGTATGGACGAGCATGCTTATAGGTTTTTTATGTTTCCAAACCCTTAAACAAGCGACGCCACATATAAACCAACATAGCGAATCCTCAAATTCTTTAGGAAGACCGTGTAGCAATGATCCTTCATAAACATCTTGAATAGCGCGAACCCCTTTTTCACTAATTATTCGGACAATGTCCAGTCCATCTTTTTCATATTCGTAATTGGATAACCCGAATATTTGTTGTGGCCCAAAATATTCATTTGAAATCTTAAGAGTCGATATAAAATTTCTGGGATAAAGAGATTCAAGTGCAGCTTCATTTAATATATTCGCATAAGGCGTTGCAGTATATCCAACGTAATTCATCGCTTGGTATTTGGATTTTGCTTCTTTGGATGTTTCTGTTTTCCCGTTTACTAAATTGCAAATCAACTTATTTATTCTTCGTCGTTCTTCTTCAGAGATATCAGCCGTATTAATTCCTGCTTGATCTGCTTCATCGTCAATTACCAGAATTTTCATCTGTTTTTGCTTGTTTACATCGTATTGCAGCCATTGAATCAATTTCATTAAACGGGATGAATTTTTCAAGCAAACGGTAAAATAGCGGTCCCGATCGCCATTGCCAAAATGCAGATGCTGCGGCTGTTGCCCAATTTCTGTTCTTTTTGACAAATGCTGCAAAGCTCGCCAATTCAAATTCCCTTTTTCATTTAGATCGCCAAAAAGACGGTCTTGAGTTTGCAAGCGCAAGTTTTCAATTGTGCCTGATAAAATTATGAAAAAATTCCAACCCCAATCTGCAGCCATCGCCATTAATGCAGCCATGTTCGCAGTTTTTCCCGATTGGACATTTCCGACAACAAGCCCTCTTACTGGGCCACTTTGTGTTGTATCGCGACTTAACCTTTTTAATATTTTTATAGTAGCCTTTTCTATTTCTTTTATTGATTCCTCTGTAAAGCCATTTTTTTTCAACTTCTTTTTATAAAGTATCCATGAAGAATAAGGGTCACTCGGAACTGTACAATCGTTGTTTCGATCTTCATTGTAAATTATGGCTTGAGTTCCGGTCAAATCAAGTTCTTCTTCTTTTTCTTCTTCCTCTTTCTGCAAAGAGACAATATTTCTCCAATCTTCGATACTTACTTCCCAAAAATCATCCTCCGTTTTATGACGAAGAAATACAATCAACTCTTCTTCATTGGATTTATTCGCCAAGAAGATTTTTTCCCATGAGAAACCCTTTTCGCGGGCATTTCTTATCCATTTTCTGCAATCGTCATATTTGGGAAGAGCGTAATCTTTCATAAGTCACTCACATATTGTTTGCAAAATTTAAAAGTTGTTTTTTTATTTCGTTAGCGATATTTTCAGCTAATAAAACAGGAACTGCGTTTCCAATTTGTTTGTATGCAGCGCTCATACATCCTTCAAAAAAATAGTCATCAGGAAAGGACTGTATACGGGCTGCTTCACGAATGGTGATTGAACGCACGGTTTCCAATGTTGGGTTCGGTGTTGGATGAATAAAATAGTGTCCGTCAACAGAAAGGTGGGCAACAACCGTATGCGAGCAACTAAAAGGATCGACCACTTTAAAGCGGTCTAAAAAGCATTTTTTGTTTTGATGCGTTTGAAATTTTTCGGGTAACTTTGAATAGTCTAAGCGAGTTCTTTTAGTAAGCCACAAATTTACTGCTTTTTTATAAATGTGTCGATCGTTATCATTGACGGATCTTGTTTTGTGCTGAGTTGTAAAATCTGAAGTGCGAATGCCAAAAGCTTTTAGATAAGAATTGTCTGTTAAATTTTTTGTATACTGAATAGGTTTAGTTAACGAGCCTTCCCCAGCTAATCTAGAAGGAAGATCCGAGAAAAGATCTTTGCCTATCTTATATTTTTCCAAAATTTTTGTAAGAATGGGATATTTAAAATCAGTTTTACGGCCTTCGATTTTTTGCTTCCATCCGACAATAATGATTCTTTCACGATTTTGCAGAACTCCATAATCAGATGCGTTGTGAAGTTTTAAGTCAACTCTATAACCGCATGATCTTATTAGCGCGAGCAAGCGATCTAAAGGTTTTTCCCCGTTTACGGTTGCAGAATATAGTCCTTTTACGTTTTCAAAAACGAACATTTTGGGTTTGTAGCGTCGTAAGAAACTCACGTAATAGCGATATAATTCGTTTCGAGGATCCTTTTCAACATCTTTTCCCATTCTTGCTCGTCCGGCTAGAGAGTATGCTTGGCAGGGAGGGCCTCCGATAATAACATCTACCTTATTAGAGTCAACAAGTGCATCAACCTTCTTAAAAATTTTTTTTATTGTCTTGCTGCCGATAGCCTCTTGAATAACTGTGTCAATGACGGACTTTGGCACTTTTTCCCATAGCCAAGTACCATCGTCTTTTTCTTTTTTGGTCTCGAGATATTCTTTATATAAATTAAGTTTATTGTTTGATTTTAACCAGTGATAAGCAGCTCTTGTTTTTAGTGTGTTACATGCATTCTTGTCCATTTCAATATGAGCAAGAGGAGTAAAACCCGCTCTTATAAAGCCTTCGGAAAGGCCTCCGGCGCCAGCAAATAAATCAATAAATGTCAACATATGTTTCTTATTTGGGGTATCTTTGAAAATCTGTTCTTTAGAAAAAATTTAGATAATATGACTAAATAAATAAAAAAAAAGCCCGTTATTTGGGTGAGATTTACTTTCAAAAAAGAGGCCTTTGTTAAACGTCTTATGACAAGGGATGACGTACCGAAGGGTGGCCTGCAGTGCTAGTCCTAGCTATATTTGCGCTGGAAAATAAAGGTCTTTTAAATATAAAATACATTATGAAAGGTATATTTTCTTAAGGAAAAGCCATTTAGAGGTCGAAATGTCTAAGATTACAGGTGAAATCATAACACAGGCGATCGCGTCTCGCTCTTATAAGCAACCTGCGTCTTCTCAGAAAGATGCTCGTGATTTGCAGATATCTATTGACGGAAAGTCATTTGGCCTTACAACGGGAAATAATAATGGAGGGGTTTCCCAAAACTTGTATTTTGATGCAGATGCGTCAAAGGTGCTTCTGTCCTTTTTGAAAGGATTGTTAAGAGAAGCGAAGAAAGTTAATTTAAAAATAGATGCCCCAATTCAAATCATTTTCTTCGGTGCTCCAGGTACAGGCAAATCGTATAAGATCGAATTGCTTCTCCCTAATGAGTCTGTTTGGAATTTGACGGGGGAACAACGGAAAAATTTTTTCGTGGGATCTGACGTTCCCAAAAAAGGGCATTATGCTGAAGTTCTTAGCAACGAAGTAGATTTTGGCGGCAACGTTTGGAAAATAAACGAACTCTCTTTGTTAGAAAAAAAACTCTCTGAGGTTGATTCTAACAATAATGTCAATGATCCAAAGCACAGCGCGTTGCAAGCCTATATAAATTTTCTCAAGGAATACAAGTTTGAACAAACGGTATTCCGCACTACGTTTCATCCGGATTACGACTATGCGCAATTTGTAGGTGCTTACAAGCCTCTGAAAACTCATAATTCAAGCGTCCTAAATAAAAAAGAGTTGATAGAGCGTTTGAAAGAAATGAAAAAAATAGATAGCTATCCTGTCCATAAATTTTCAGCATTATATTTCGATTCACTTCTAAAGCTTTCTAATGCAGATTTGACGGAAATCATTAAAGAAACTGGTACCCCCGATTCAATGAATGTTGAACTTAAAAAGGGAATTGCTATTGGAGAATACCTTAAAAGCAAGAGCACATCATCCGCTATTACCTATTCCTTTGTTCCGCAGGTTTTCGCAAAGGCTTACGCTGCGGCTTGGAAGC
>AUXO018059598.1_pt1 | contig 11363 bp, 5 predicted proteins | sample 768731 | NCBI WGS metagenome assembly AUXO01 (sample SAMN02715735, study PRJNA202380) | gut metagenome | biome: sheep rumen | host: Ovis aries | place: New Zealand: Palmerston North | reverse complement strand
TTGATACATTCAATGGTCGTCAGCGCTTCAGCGCTCACCAGCGCAAGATTGCTGAAATTGCTGCAAACCGTACTATGGACGTTGGTGTTGTTCAGGTTACTTCCAAGGCTGCAAAGACTTGTAAGGCTATGATTTCCGAAGCTAAGATGTTCAGCTTTGCAAACGGTTCGTATATCGCTGAATACGGTGGTTACGATAAGTATTACAATGCTACTCTTGCTGCTTGGATTTACTTGCCGAAGTCTGTCGCTGGTGCATGCGCAATGGCTCACTGTGATACTTTCGAATATCCTTGGATGGCTCCTGCTGGTGTTGCTCGTGGTACAATTCCATATACCACTGGCCAGTTGCTCCGTCTCACCGATAACGAAATCGGTCAGCTTTACGATAATAACGTCAATACAACCCGTGACTGTGGCGGTTATGGTGTCGTTCTTTGGGGTCAGAAAACTGCTCTCAAGAAGAACAGCCTCCTCAACCGTATCAACGTCCGTCGTTGCTTGAACTACATCGAAAAGCAACTAGAGAACATGATGACGCCTTACCTCTTCATGCAGAACTCTGTTAATACTCGTTCGTCCGCACGTAACGACATTGACTCGTTCTTGCAGCGTGTTAAGGCTGCTGAAGGTATCGAATCTTACGCCTTGAGCGTCACTCAGGATCCTGAGGACCCGACAATCATGAACGTAAATATTCGTCTCGTACCTATCAGTGCAATCGAATTCATCGATGTTAAGATTATCATCAACCGTAGCCGCGGCGTTAGTGTTGAAGAAGGTTAATTCTTAACCGATTCTGATTATTTAAAATCACTCACTTCCGGTGAGTGATTTTTCTTATATCATAAATATAGTATGAATTATGAAATAACCGAAAATATTGAAATTAGTGCTTATGAAGCAATGCTTACTTTTGATGAGAATGTAAGACAATATGCAAACAATGAAAATTTCAATATTACAATATATGACCTTTACTCAAATACATCAAAAACCATAACTCACTCGGAATTCCCGGATTATGGTATTACCTATATTGGTGGCGATATTGCAGACCGTGCCAAAAATAGTTTCTATGAGCATGGCGGTCTTCTCATGTATTTCGACTCCGAAAACAAATTTTATATCAAGCAGCTTCTTTCCTGTAAAGACCCGATTAATGAAGAGACTGGTTATCATAGTTCTAAAATTACACTTTACTTCGATGAAGATAAATCTGTAGAATTCAATACGATTCTTCTTCCTAAGATTGTTAGAAGCCCATATTTGGTACAAGTAGAACCCAGTGCTCCTGACCCGGTTTTACCGGAACCTAACAAACGACAAGAATTTGATTATGATGTTCCTGTTGACCCGGCAAATCGTATAACTACTGATTATAATGCCGGTGACCCGGATGGAATTTACGTAAACACATATAATGCTGACCCGACACAAAATGTCCCATGCTATTGCAGTACGCTTTCGGCATTTACAGATACAACATTCAATACGGGTGATCCGGTTATTCTCGGTTCTATTTCGTCATACCTTTATGATGAAACGACAAACGAATCTTATCCGATAACCGTTACTTCTGCAGATAGCTCAGCATCGGTAAGAATTCCATTTGCTGATAACTATTATACAGAACTTATTTATTACGAATACAAACAGTATCTTTCCGCAGATGACGATAAGCTTCATAAGAATAAACTTGTCTTTGACATGAATATTAATGGACAGATCTGATACTTATATACTCAAGGTAGTTCAATGGCCGGAACTATTATTGCTCTTTCTGGAACAATCAAGTTCAATAACTACTTCACTTGGGTCTGTCATGTCTGGGCGCAAGAAGTTATACTTGTAAACCACGCGTCAATCGATAACAATGTATAAAATAAAACCTGGTCAAAAGACCAGGTTTTTATTAAAGGTTAAACTTAAATTAACCTTGTCCCATTGGAGGAATACAATTTCCAGGCATGCAACCAGGACCTAAACAGCTTCCAACCTGAGTATCTGGACAAACTTTCCACGGAGTTTCAAGAACGTGTGTATGTCCGTCGCCGCAAGGCTGAACTACACCGTTAAGAATCAAGTGAGTATGCCCACCTACCTTTGTAATCGGAGTAGGACCATTAAGGTTAGCCGGTTCGCATATAGCGTCAGATGTCCAGCCATAGCCGAATTCATTCCAAATCAAGAATTCGTGATGGTGCGGACCCATAACATCTGTACCTGAGAAAGTATCGGTACGTCCAACCTGGGACGTATTCTCGTTAAGGGCAAGCTTAACTTCGTCATTAACGTATTCTGAAAAATTTTTCTTCATTTAAAACCTCTATATCTATTTATAATTTTTAGAATCCAAGGTCATCTCCGCCACCGGCGTCATCACCCTTATCACCGCCTTCGGCAGCTACAGCTTCAGCCTGTTCCTGCATCTGGCGAACTTCATTATCCAACATCTTGCTGTTGAGAAGGATTTCCTGGGTAGACATACCAAGAATCTTTTCCATGAAGAACTGCTTAGAGAAGAGAGGACCAAGTTCGTCAGTACCCTTAATGTTTGTCGGAGTCGGCAAGAACTGAGAAAGGGTGTTAACGACACCGCCACGCTTTTCAGCCATGGCCAGGTCACGCATACGCTCGAAGTCAGTTGCCGGATTCAAATCGATATTGTAAATGGCCTTATCCAAGAACTTAGAAGGATAATTACGAACTTTCAAATGAACAAGGAAGACCTGAAGAATAATATCTGAGAATCTCTTACGGAGTCTGCGGTTCATACGCTGGAATGCGACTTCTTCAAGGTTAGAACCTTCAACACCCTGGTTATATGCAGCCTGACCAACTTCTTCAGCTTTCCAACGAGCCTGAGGAATTACAAGAGCATCCATAACCATCTTCTGGAACATATAGACGTCTTCGAGCTGACCTGCAAATGTAGCACCGGAAGCAAATGGTTCAACAGTCGTACTATTACCAGAGTCGTCCTTTGCGAAGAAAAAGTCTTCGGTCATAGCCTGAGTATTCTTCGTGGAGTTAATCATACCGGTATGATTATCGATTGTCAAATTCTTACGGTACTTTGCACGAATTTCCTGCACATAAGCTGCAGCCTTGTCAGGAGGCATACGGCCTGCATAAATGTTAAAGATACGCTTTTCAGTTGCACGAGTAATACGATAAACAGTCAAGGCGTCTTCGATATTCCTCAACTGGTTCAACGGACGAATTGCAGGTTCCAAGTGTCCGCGAATATCATTACGGTTCGACCATGGCTCGCCGTAATTTACGTATGCAATCTGGTTCGGAAGGAACTTCTTGATTTCATCATTCTTTTCCTGCTGACGATTCAAGAAGTTGATATTCTGAATGAATCCGTTAATATTGTCGGAATCACGGTCATAAATGGTGAGCATTGCCTGTGGGGCAAGCTGAACAATACCTGCAACCTTGTTGCCAGCATCGTTAAGGCAGATTTCCCAGAAAAGCTCAGCATCGATAAGCCACTTCTTATAATAGTTCCAGATGTTTTCCTTACCGATAACACATTCGACAATATAATCAAATTCCATCTTCAATGCACTGAACTCAGTGTCAGTGAATGCGGACTTGAACGGCTCTGCAAGATCGAATTTCGTAACGTTACCGTAGGAATCCGGACAAACGGCTTCATCGCTCATAATATTAAGACCCTTCTTAATCAAAGGGTACAATGCCATGGAACGATACCAGCTAATCTTCTGCCATTTGTTGGTGAAAAGAGTTTCAAATACAATATTATTGGAGTCGTATGGAGTTGCTGGGTCATAATATCCATTATTATATCCATTAACTAAACGGTCCCATTCTATGGTATCTTCACCACGACCATAAGAGTTTCGGGCCGCTTCAACTGAACGAATTTCATCATTCGACGGCTTCAGTTTTAAGAATTCATCGCTAAAAGGGTTAATAAATTGTAGATTGAACATAGTTTTCCTTATCTTATAATCTCTATTATTTATAAAAAGACAAAGGACTTATTGAGAACTATAAATATGTATAGATTATATAGGATAAATATGGATAATACTAGCATAACTTTCGAAGATATATACGCGAACTTTCTTTCATCGATTTCGTCTGATAAACGTTTCAAGAATATTGGTTCTGCAACGCTTATTGGCATGTATCTCGAAATGTTGGCTGCGACTTCAGATATGGCCAACTTTAACCTTCAGCGTATGCAAGAAGAAGGATTCTTCAGAACTGCTCGTCTTGATTCCAGTTATATTAAATTATGTAAAAACTGGGGTTATGCTCCACGTCGTCCTATTCCAGCACAAGGTTCTCTAAGTGTTGTTTTTAAAGGACCATTCCCGAAAGAACTTAAGAATCTTCCGGAAAATGAAACCCTTACGATTACCCTTACAAATGACCAATGTAATCTAAGTTTCCTTGATATGCCTTTTAGGCTTACAGACCCAATTAAGTATAAATTTACAAAAAGTGATATTTCTAACTGTACAAGTCCAACTTGGTCTAAAAAATTCAAAAGTGTTATTATTGATAATACCATGAAAGAATTAGATAATCCTCTCATTCTTTCAAGAGACCCTGTTAATAATGCAAACAGATTTCCAATAAAATGCTATCAGGGTGAAATAAAAACGCTCATTTTTGATGGCGAAGAATATATCGCCAAACAGGAAGGAAAAGAAGTACAAGAGGAAAATGGAATAATAACAGTTAAATCTGAAACTCTTGGTCAACGCTTTGACATCAATGATCTTTCTTTCAGTAACTGGTATGGTATTCGTGACCCGTTTGCCGTAAAGTTTAGACATTTTAATAAAGATAGTACCTATACGCCAAGTAATGGTTTGACAAAGGTTTATACACGTTTCAAGAATAGCGGAGAATCAAAGATTTTCCATATTGAAGACCGTTCCATTCTTTTGGATGAACGTATTTTAACTAACTTTGGTGCTAATCCACAAGGCGATTCTCGTCCATGTACTTGCTTGTTAGAAACCAATCCGGATAAAACCGTAAGTTTTGTCTTTGGTCCTTATTCTTATCTTGCACAATTAGCTTTCGAAGGAAAAAGAGATCCGAATACAAATAAGATTATTTATCCAGATTTATACATCAAATATCTTTCTACTCGCGGCGCTTTCGGAAATAAAACTGGTATTACAGAAAGTCAACTTACCAATAATACGAAATTGATGTTACATACATCTGTTGGTACCTTTGACATCACTAACAATGTTCAATTCTTGTTTGCTGATGACCTTACTGGGGGCGAAAACTTTGAATCGAAAGAATCCATGTATGATAATGCTGAAGCCTATTGGACTTCGCAGTTAAAACTCGTATCTAAGCGTGACTTCATCAATTATTTCAATTCATTGACTACTCCTATTGACGTTCTTTGTGCACTTGTATTTGGACTTAAAGAACTTGACAATACTTATGAAACCAATATGTTCAAAAAAGCAAAGGACATGGTTTCCATAAATTCAATGAATATAAATCTCAACTATCTGTTCTATACACTTGCCAGCCACATGTATATTAATACTGGCAAGAATGTTTATATGCCTAGAAATATCTTTGTCAAAGATAGTAAGGATGAATGGATTACTGATGGTTTTGTCGCGGAATCCGACAATGCGGATAATCCAGCAACATTATACTGTGATGAATATAATGAACATATTGCTGACTATATTAAATGTATTGTCTCACCTGAAGCATATTATAACAAGTATGCCTTACTTGACTGGCCTCCTGCAAAAGAAGACAGCCAGTATATGAAAAATATTAAAGAAATCGACCATAATGTAAAACTCCTGACACCGACAAATACCGTTGTCATGTCGCTTCCGCCATTCTTGCATTATTATGACCTTGTAGGCGATATTGAAGTAGATGCGGGTACCGAAAACCTCGATGACTTTAAAGAAAAATTACAGACAAAGATTTATAAGTATCTTGATACATTGACTTTAGAAACTCGTGAAATTTATAAGTCCAATCTTATCAAACTTTGTATGGACGAAGACCATGTATTAAATGCAAATCTTAATATAAAAGTATCTGATTTAATTGCTCCTACATTCAAGAATAATACTTGGAATGAAACTGACCAAATCAAGGGCGTTCGTGTTATTCTCAACACTGAAAAACTTACTTCTGAATATGACAAATATAAAAATATGGGTACTTATGCTGATGCTCTCGTATTTAATGAAATCATTATTCCGCGAACCGACTCTGAACACATAAAGTTTGATGTCGATAGCATTACTCCTGATAGTACAATACATATTCAGTTTAGATTCTATACCGATAATATTCGTAACCTAGGATGGAAAAACGAAGTAGACCATTCCAGTAAATTTACCGTCGATAATACCAATCTAAATTATATCAAGATTTATCTTCATACTCCATTTGAAGGTATTGGTGATTCTATTTCCTTGCCATCAATAACCAATCCGAAATTGATGTTTATGCCTTCCTCCACGGAAGATCTTGATGTTGCTCAAAGTGAAGTAGATGAAGAATTGCGTAAAGAATTAATAAAGTATGGTGAAAATACATCACAGTGCAGATTGTACAATATTTTAGCAATTAACAGCACGGGTGGTTTCCATACAACTGTATCTTACGGTAATAACTACTGGTCTGATTCCAAATATGATGTTACTGAAGAACGTGCGACTGAATATGGTCTCACCAAAGATAGATTACAGGAGTTGGATAATGATGTCAAAACATGGATGAATAGTCTCTATACTCACAATACTGCTGACCGCCCTATTGACTTACCTTACAATATTAAGTCTTTCGATGTCACTACTCGTTCTGAGACTATTCTTCGTCGTGGTGATTTGATTTCTAATTCTGACATTACACTGTCGGAAAAAGATTTCTGGAATTACTTAATTAAGATGCTTCTCAATAAGTATTATGCCACTAAGATTACTGAAACAACACCGATTACAGATAATGCCTGGACACATGCAGAACTTCTAATTATTGACCTTTACAAGTTATTCAAGCCAGGTATTTCTGACTCGATTCTTGATGATAATAACAATATTGTAAACTATTCTATGGACCAAGATATTGCTATTATTAGATGTAAGTTCAATGTTAAGTACCAAACTAGAATATAAATAATGTATGGATTATACAGAATTAAAAACAGAAGACCTTGTTGAACGTTTTCGTGCATTCATGAAAAATAAAGACTTCTTCAAAAAGATTGAAGCAAGTAATTTCTATCCAAAATTTATTCAAATCCTAAGCGATACATGTGACCAGATAAATTTTTATACACAACGTTCTGCAGAAGAACGTCTGCTCGAAACATCCAAAATCAAGGCTAACCATATTAAGCATTGTCAAAACCTTGGCTATGGTCCTCGTCGTCCGATTCCTGCACAAGCTGAATTTATTATTCAATTAAAAGGTCCGTTCCCTGAAGAAATAAACAAGCCCGGAACTGAAATTTTCTTCAATCAAGATTCTCTGGCTCTCACATTTGCAGATATGCCATTTATTCTTGACAGTAGTTATTCTTACGTTCTTACAGACGAAGATATTACATATTGCCATGATGATACTTGGCAGAAAAATCTTATCAACGCTGTTCCCCATACGAATAGCGTCTATATGCCGTTACAAGGTATAAACTTTGTTAATACTGAAAACGTTACGCCAATTAAATGTTTCCAAGGTGAACGTAAAGTTTATTCTGTAGAAGGTCGTTCTGTATTAAACAAAATTGCAAAACCACACCAGTCTTTCAATATTCCTGATACAACATTTTCTAACTGGTATGGTGATCGTGACCCGTATGCTTATAATGGTGACAGAAACTACATCCAGAAAAACAGCTGGTGTCAGGTTGGTATCGGTGAAACCGAAGACGCCGCATTTGCTGATGATGTATTGTTCGATGTCGAAACACATTCTATAAAGCTCAATAAAAAATATAGAAAAATTAAGCCAGAAACAACTGAGCTTATTAAGCAGAAAATTTACGAAGTTATTTCACATCCGAAAAATCTCGATACAAATTATACTGAACAAGTAATTAAAGAACTCTTGGCACTACAATTAAGAATTTGTAAGATTACAACCAATCCTGATGAAACAGTAAAGGTTACATTTGGTTCTGATTATAACGTCGTCAATGGTTTAATGAAACCGACTGATAACTTCTATATTCGTTACATTTCCACTCGCGGAAAGGCAGCAAATAGAAGACATGTTGCGGGTGCAAGTATTTCTGTAAATACACCGATTTATGCAAGCATAAATGGTAACATTATTGACATTAGTTCCAATGTTAATTTCATATTAAATTCTGATGTTTATGGTGGTGATGATTTCGAATCCATGGCAAGTATGAAAGTCAATGGTCCTGCATATTTTGCAAGACGTAATAAGCTCATCATGCTTTCTGATTTTGAAAACTATTTTGGTACTCTTACATCTCCTATGTATGTTCACAATGCTTATGCTGCAGGACAACAAGAAATTGAAGAATCACAACTTACAACAAAAGAATATCCACTATTGCAGAATATTATCACATATTCATTACTTGGTCGTCTATACATCAAAAATGACGGTGATTATTATCCGCGTGACATCTTGAATGATGACGATATTTCAGAACCGTATACTCTTTATGGTAGGGACTATATAAATCACCTAACGGACTATGTGAAATTTCTCATCTCTCCGCTTGGTTATTATCATTGGCAATATTCTAAGAATCCCACAGAGCAATGGATCCGTAATATTCAATTAATCCGCGAAAACTGTAAGGATAACCTTCCGGTTAATTCTACCATTCTCAGTCTTCCACCATTCTTACATTACTATGACTTAGTTGGTACAGTTCGTGTCAATTCTACCGCAAATCTTCAAGAATATAATACTAGACTCAAAAACAAAGTCTATAAATTCCTTGATGATTCTATGCGTGCCACTAAGAAAATCTACAAGGCAGACATTATTAAAATCTATACAGATGACCCAGACACTTTGAGCATTGATGCTGATATTAAGGTATCTGACCTCGTAAAATCACCTGAAGTAACATATGAATGGACAAACCAGATGGATGGCAGCAGTGTATTTACGGCTTATCTGGATAAAACTTTGGAAACTTATAATGATGCTGTCAATGAATACAATGCAACATACAATTCAAATGTTGTTATGGGTGCCGACTTAACTTGGATGAAAGGACCATTTAATGTTATAACTCTTCCAAAGGCAGATATTCACGGCAAACAGCTTTTTGATAAACTCATAGACAATATCAATATTAAGTTACACTACAAGTTCTATGCTTCATCTGGCAAAGAATATACCCATGATATTATGACCCACTGTAAAGCATCCGAATTTACTGATGAAAATAACAATACCTTTATCAGACTTGAACTTCCGATGGTTTATCAGGCTTGTTCAAATGCTGACGCTAGGGCTAATTATTCATTAGTTTATGCGAAGATATTGATTCCAAGTTTTAACGATATTGCTGCAACATCTCAGTTAGATTCGTTGAAGGCTTCCGTATATAAGCTTGAATCAAAACAGCTCACCAAAATACAAAATGATTTAAGAGCTTGGTTAAGGGACGGTCGTTTGAGTAGAGGTGCAGACCGAGCAATAGACTTACCTTACAGTGTTACAATGTATAATGATGTCAATGCCCGTGAAGAAGAAATCGAACGTAAAGGTAATATTCTTGGTGACCATGAATTTACAATCTCTGAAGCTTCTTTCTGGAACTACTTCGTCTGTGAAAAAATATTAAAGACTCATTATAAAGATAAGTTGGGTATTGATACTTATCCAACTAATGAATACTGGATTGGCGCATCTAAGTTACTTTATGACATTTATGTTCTTGTCAAAGCAAGCATTGATGACTCTATCTTAGACGATAATAACAATATCACTAACTTCTCCATGGAACAAGAAGGTGCTATTGTTTACAACAAACTTAACGTTATTCAATACTAATTTTTATTAGTTTTATTTAAAAACCTACTCTTTCGAGTAGGTTTTTATTTTTGAGATATGTAAGGATTAGATTATGTAATATCCATCCGGGTTCATTTCCGAGAGGGCCGGAACACCGTTTGCACGATACAACGTAATCTCACCAGGTCTTGTAGTATTACCACCAGAAACATAGTTACCACTTGTTGTAATACCACTACCTTCGCCAGAAGTACCAGAACCCGGAGCAATACCTTCATAGATAGGTACATTCGGAACCCAGTCACTGAAGAAGACGTTATCATTGAATTCATTAAGTGGAATACATCCACGACGAGAAGTGCTCCAATAATCGCTATTCTCGAATGCAGAATAAGTGTAAGTAATCTTCTTACAGATATAGCTTGCATCCAAGGAAGGAGGAGCCCAAAGCGTCATCTGTTGAGTTGCACCAGCAGAAGCATACGGACCAACATAATAGTAATTCAACTTACAGCTCTGAGATGGGATATAACGAGGTGCCTGGCCTGCAAAACGATACCAAGGCATAACCTTATTAACAAATGCCCATTTGTGTCTTGTAGTAACACCAACTTCAGAATTGTATTTGAGCTTTCTAATAAGAATTGTAATTTCACTAGGAATCTGCTGACTGAAGAGCGTATCGTTACTTGCGCTAACACTATCAGGCGACAAGTTTCCAGTACCAGTTGCAGCACTGAAATCCATAGTCTTATTTGCGGTGTAACTATTCAAATCGACATATTCAAATAAGTGCTTTGCCAAGTCAATCTTATCAATATTTGCAAGGTTGTTCGGCATACCAACAGTATTCGAAACATAGTATGTACCATTTTCATCAAGGTCAACAGAAATAGTCCACTTACCACCATCGGAATTGACCGCATTTGGAACAAGTTCACCAGTAATATCACCATTTCTATCACGGAACACAATACCAGTCGGGTCAATAGTAACAGACTTACCGAAGTTATTGGAAACAATGTTAGAACCAGCGTCATGACCGTCATCGCAGTTACGGAATATCATCTTACCCTGGTGGGCATAGAATTCAAGAGCATTGAAACAAGTTTCACCGGACTTGTTATCACCATCACCACGAACACGGTCAATGGTCTGATGCATAGTCTCGATTGTTTCAAGTTCTGGTTCTGTATATTCCTTATCACCCTGGATGAATGTAGTACCATTGAAGTGACCACAACCATAGATAATATCTGCCGGAACATCCTTATTATACTTACCCATCAAAACCTGGTGTTCGTAAGTAGAAGCCTTACAATATTCACCACCAAGAATAACCGTATTCTTACCACCAACAAACTT
>AUXO016003006.1_pt1 | contig 11363 bp, 4 predicted proteins | sample 768731 | NCBI WGS metagenome assembly AUXO01 (sample SAMN02715735, study PRJNA202380) | gut metagenome | biome: sheep rumen | host: Ovis aries | place: New Zealand: Palmerston North | reverse complement strand
GATTCTTTATCTCCAGAACCAAGTAATTTCATTAATTCAACCAATAAAGAAATTACTCCATCTTCTTGTGCAAGTTTTTCTGTTGTATAAGTATATCCAGAAATGTAGTATAAAGAATTAAATTCATCTTGAGTACAAGGAGAACCATTTCCCATGGCTGAAATTTTTATATTTCCACTACTATCTTTAGTATATATAGAGTCTTCAGGATTTTTTAACACCAATTGGCCATTAACCAAAGAAAAATCTTCAGTATTGTCTTTAATCGGAGTAAAAACAGTTATTTTTTTTACATAATATAAGTCTGAAAAATCTGGAACAGGCTGTCCATTATTTTCTCAATTGACACCACTTTCACCGATCTCAATAGAAGGTAACACATAGTTATTTTCATAACATTCTTGTAACATTTCTTGAGAATTAGGAATCTCACTTGCGGCTGGAGCTTTTTGATTTACTGGAACTGCTCCTCTTCCCAAGTAAAGCTGAAGTAAGTTAATAATACCTGCTGCTGTCGTTGGATCAAAAGTTTTTATTGCTTTTAAATTTTCTAAAGTTTTATTTGGATAAAAAGTAGTATCTAAAAGTCGTGGATTTTCATTCGTTAGATTTCCTTCTCCATTAACAGCTGGTTCTAATTCATGTGTTTGGTCTTTTGTTCCTGGGCCATAAATCATGTCCCAGAAATTTGCAAGTGCTTCTTTAAATTCTCCAATAGAAAAAACAAAGTTTAAGGTATCTTCCTTTTGACCTATTACTTCGTCCCCTGTCTCTGCGTCATAATAAGCACTATCCGCCCCTATGGTTTTAGTAATTTCAACTGTATTTATAGGATTTTTTTGATGAAAATCATGTTCTTTAGTTCCCAAATACTTATCTATTGTATTATTTCCAAAGTTTACTTCACCAGACACTTTTCAAGGACTTGGATAGTAAAGAGCATATGAATTTGCATCCAATTCTTGAATACTTGGACTATCTACAGGGGCGATTAATCTCCCCACAATATCTGGTTTATCTGAATTAAGTTTTGCAACTAAAATATATTGTTCTTTGTTATGATAAATAACTTTTTGTCAAACAGTACCGTTGTAGGTTGCTCCATATTTATCTTTATCCACTTTTGAATTAACAATAATTAAAGCAGATTCATTTTCAGCTGTTTCTGTGCCTTCTGGATCTATATGTTCTTCTCCAACTTTAGAAAAAAGAGCTTTTCCATCTTCTGTTGTACGAAGTTCTTTTTGTTGCTTGTGATAAGCAAAATATTCTACCAAATCAGTTCCCACAACAACAACAATTTGCTCATCACCATCTAAATCTTCTAATTCTTTTGCGGTAAAAAAATCTCCATTTTGAACTTTTTTAATAGTATAATAACCTTGACGACCTTCTACTTCTTCAGGGCTATATCCAGTGGCAAAAGCAGGATTATCCTCATCATAAGCAATATTGTAATCAACTAAAACAAAACGTCCAACAAATACACCATCCGTTTTATATGTAACTCCATCGGTAGTTTCTTCTGCGGGACCCACGGCTAAATCCATAGCACGTCTATTTGCATAAATTCTATCAAACTGGAATTGTGCTTTTGTCATATCCTCTCGGATATTTCCATAAAAACTCATCTATGATTCCTCCTCTCCCACCAATATATCTACAATTAAATACGCTCCATCATTTTCTTTTATTCGCTCCATTGACACTCTATTAAAAGCTAAAGACTCTATTGTCATACCGTCTTCAACATTTATCTCATATATACCAGTTACTCCTATTGTAGTAGGATACTTTGAACCATTTAAATAAAACTTTGTCCCAGGTATTGTTTGAATACCAAGTTGAATAATAGGAGCATGACTAGGGAGAGGTGTTTGCCCCTCCCATTCAGTACTTCAAAAAGCTCTTGCATTAGGCTTGTCTATTGTAGTTGCAGCCCAATCTCCACTTGTAGCTCCTCTTGGTCAATTTAAAGCGCTTTGATCATTATAATAACGGAACTGAAAAATATTTCTTGCCATTATTCATCGTCCTCCTTATAATAATGTTTTGTGTCAAAGAAATTATCAATAATTTTTTTAGATGCATCTTCAACACCCTTGTCTCCAACATCAGAAGTAGAAACATTTCTGATATGAAGACTTCCAATTGCCGGTTGCTCTTGTCCCTCACCAGCTCTATTATCCGCAATACGAATATCTTCTTCTCGATCTTTTGGACTCTTTTTCTGGTCAATGTGTAACTCAAAACCACTACTTTCAGGATTTTTCTTAACCGTAACAATTCATTGTGGGTTCAAAATTTCCAAAGTAGAAGGGTCAGATTTACTAACGTCAATACTTGTAACAGGGATAGAAACTGTTTCTCCACCCAGTAAAGACGAAACAGAAGAATCTATTATTTTTGTCGCAGTTACAGACATTTGGCTACCAATTCCAAGAGGAATCGTAAATTGCTTTATAATATATTGGCCGCTTAATCCTGTCTCATTATCTTTAATTATTGCAATTGTATTTGGCTCCAAATAATAAATTGGAACACTTGAGAAACTAACAGATTCTGTACAATAGGTATAGTCATTTAACCATTCTTCTAAAAGGTCGATTGCGCTTTTGCCCTGTGTACTAATATTAAACAAGCCTTCGTACCCAAGACCAACCTGAAGATAAACATAACCAGGTTTAGTCCATTCTTCATTATAATCTTCAGAAATATTTTCTGTACTCATGCGATAAATAACATTTGGAATTTCTCTATAATAAATGGCTTTTATATTATTATCATTAACTACTTTTGACCTATCCCCTATATTTGGCACTGCATAACGATTTATTTCTCCATAAGAGTCTAAAAAATCAAACCAGAAATGAACTAATTGAGGATTTTCCGATAAATCTTTTCGTCAGCCAGAAGTACCATAGTCATAAATATTTTTTCAAACATTGTCTAACTTACTAATAAAATGACCCTTTATAGATAAACATGGATTGTAAATTTCTCTTCAAAAACTTATTGTTCTCGTTTCTTTAAAAGACAATCCATCAACAGTTGTTAAATTAACTTCTTTTTTAGAACCAGTTTCAAAATCTATATAGTATTGTTCATATCCAGTATATCCAGTAGGATAGTAAGAAATACCCTCTGCGTTTTTGTTATTATTAGTTATTTGAAATAAAAAATCTTGGTCTCTGTTGTGCTGACGATAATCCATTGCCATTTGAAAAATTAATTCTCTTCAATCAACAACAAAAACAACAATATCTTCTCCTGGCTTTTGCTCATAAGAAACATCTTTATCTGAAAGAAAAACTATACTGTATGGTTTTGGTTTTTCTTTACCTTTTTCTCCTTCTAGTTCTACATTAATTATTTTTTTATAAATTTTACGTCCAGATGTTTCATAGAATGGATTGTTCTTATCTGCTCAATTTACTTCAACATATCCACCAGTAGAAGATTCAATACAATATAAAATTTTTTCTTCTTCTGGAATATCAGGGTCTTCATTTCTAATTCCATTATTTACCAAATAGTCTTTTGATATATACTCACCTTGAATTTCTTTGTTTCAAAATTTTAGAGCTTCATCTTCTTTTTCTTTTGTATCAAAGTATCAATAAGTACCAACTCAATTACAATCTATTGTTTTGTGAATTAAACATCCAAGATCTTTATCATAATCTGTTAATTCTGTATATCCAATAGGTTTATACATTAGCGGCTTATGGTCTATTGCATATCTAAGATGAATTGGAACCTTTACTCCATTGACATCTTTATTTCCATAAATGGTAAAATCATTTTTTAAATTTGATAAATTTGGTGTATTTTGAAAAGAAGATAATAAATAATCATCTTCAAAACGGTATACCTCTTTTGAAACATTAACTGCATCTTGCGCATAGGTTGTTGTCGAAAAATCATGCTCACCGTTAATAGAATTTCAAGAAACATCTACATAAGTTTTTTTCTTTTGAAAAACAAAACGTCCATCTAAATCATAAAAATATTCAAAATTGCCCAACATTTGAACCAGTTTATCTAACATTTGCGTTAAAGTAGAACCAGCAGATAAAATTAAGTCTCCTGGATACGTAATATCTGTTAAACGATATCCCATAACAGAACCTTTCTCGCCTTTAAAAACAGTGTACTCGACTGGGTTTCCCCTTTCAACATCATCCGCAAGATAAATAACAGAAACATCTCTTTGAAATTCTCTTCCAATAGAAGACTCTTCTAAAAGTGCATCATAAGTACCTCCCATTTCCTCTAATGAAGAAATGGGAAAACGATCGTTTGTATCAATGGGAAAACAAATTTGAACATTTTGGTCTGTATAAATGTTTTGAACTTCTCGCGTTCCAGAATCTACGCTTCTGACATCTCTAGTAATAGTTAAATATACAGGATTATCTCCTTGATATTCTAATAATTCCAAACCATAATCATTTAAATCATTTACAACTATATTATACCACGGCTCTTTTGCTCACTCATGAACAGCATTTAAAATAATGTTTTTAATAGGAACTTTCTTTGTTGTAATTGTGGCACCACCAACAGCATCATATTCAACAATATCTTCATCCGAAAAATTTACTGCTAACTGAGTAATTACCCCACCAATATCTCCATTTAAAAGACTCATTTTATCTTTTCCTTGAATTGATATTGTGTAATTGTTTAAAGAAACACTACAATTATAGCTAGTAATTAAAAAAATTCCCTGTTTAAACCAAATAATGTCTGGATATTGTGGATCTATATTATTTTCAAGACCAACCTCAAGTTTGAACTTAGAATTTAATCCTCATAAATAATCAGACATATTTACATCTTTTGCAACAAGAGTTAAAGAACAGGTTCTACGAACAACGGAAGAGCCATCTACAGAAATTGACCCTGTAGTGACTCGTCCTGTTATTTCTTCTTTTGGTAATTCATTAAAATCTAAAACAGTTATTTTGGCATAAACAAAATGATGACGAGATAAATCTAACTTTCTTAAAAAGTTTTTATCATGTAAAGGATTCTTCATAATTTTATTCCTCCTCTAAACTAATTCATTCTGAATAATCATTTGTTATTGCTTCAATAAACTTTCTTCTTTGCTCTTCTAAATCTCCAATTATTTCACCATCCGATGTACGAATACCTTGTGTAAGATATTCATCTTGATCCATTTGTGGAGATAGATAATAAGAATTACCGTCTTCGTCTGTCTTTTTTTCTACTATATATTTTTCTAAAAACTCATAATACCCTTCTTCTGAAACTTTTCTATATTTTTCTTTTAAATTAGCTGTATCTTGATTGTAACTTATAGAACTGGTATCATCGGTAAAAACATAGTCCAAAATTAACTTTTGGAAAAAACAATCTGCATAAACGCCATTTCCAAAAGTTATAGTTTTAAAATCTTTATTTGGAACAAGTCCTTTTAAATAATAACTTTCAGTATCTCTTAAATCAACAGTAACTTCACTATCATCCATTTTTGTTATTGTGAAAGATGGTTTTCACTCTTCTTTTGACAAAAGAGAATTTGTACTTGGGTTATAGAAGTATCCTGTTTCATTAACGTAAAAAACATCTTCTTCTTCATTTCTTTTATCTTCTTCAAAATATAAATCATTTTGTCAAAATAAATCTCCAGATTTTCTATCAACAGAATCCATAATAGAAGACCTTGGAGGGTCTGTTTGTTTATTTTCAGAACCTTCAGAAATATATGGTAAATCTTGTGGTCTTACTAATCGTAAATTATATAAAGCATTTGGCACAAAATTATAAATTGCATATTTTTCATTTGACGGGCAAGCTTGAAATAAACAATCTCTATCAAAATAAAAAAGTGCTTTATCTTCACTAGAAAGTTTTTGCCCATCTGTTTTTAAGAACAAAGAAATTGGAGCAACATATTTTCCAGATTCTTCATCAAAAATTTTTTTGATATAAAGATTTACAACATCTTTTTTATATACTCTTAAAGAAGTAATTTTTACCATCTCTTCTCTTTGATTATTCACACTAGTAGGTAAAACTGTTTCTGAATTTATCTGCGTATTTGCGCCAGGGTCAACATCTTGTCCAGAAACAGCATCAAAACCAGTGATAGCCGATGCATTGTAATAAACTTGGATAGTTCCTCTTAAATATCTACCATAAATATTTGTATGAACCGTTCTTGTTTTAAATGGATCTTCGAATAATTTTGTGTTATTTTTAAAGTATTGAGGAACAGTATTATTTCCATCTCCAACATTAATAGGTAAAATTAATTCTAAACCTCAAATAGGATTAATATCTTTAACTGTATATGCTCCAGTTTTTCCTATTGTAATAATTTTAAAATCATCATATTGAGGATGCTCATAATCTCGTCTTGAAAAATAAACTTTTATTTGTGTTCCTGGTAAAATGTCGCGCAAATCAATTCTTGAAACAGGTTGTCCAAATTTAGAAATTCAATAATATCCTTTTCCATCATTATTTGGAATAAATTGCCCAATAAAATCATCTCCAACATTATCTTCTCCAATTTGAATGGTTTTAATTTTTTGAGTAGTTGTATTTAATTCTGTGTTTATATGAATCATTCCATTTGCCAACAAAGAATTGTAAGAAATATCATCTATTTCATAAGCACTACAAGAAAATTCATGAATCATTCTTCCTAATTCATTTTTAGGAGTTAAATTAACATCCATTAAACGAACTAAATAATTTCCTTCTGCAGGAGAACGGAACAGCTTTGGTTTTCCGTCATTTAATCAATCTAAAACTTTTAATTTAAATAATCTTTCTGATTCAATGTTTTTTCAACTTAAATCAGTTTCCGTATAATTATATAAAGCAGAAACGGAGTCTGCTGTTTTTGTTCTCACTAAATCTCTTCGTGGACGTTCAATATCTTCATATGTAGTAAACAGTTCATCATTATCAATTAACATTGAAATTAAACCTGAAATTGGAAAAGTCTTATATCCAATAGTAGCATTTCTAAAAAAGAAAGGATATTTACTTCCAATTGTATCTACTTTTTGCTCAGATACAAAATGTTTAAAAGAGCTTACACCAGGATTAAATTTAATCTTTAACTGTTTTTCACCGTCAAAAAGATACATGTGATCAAATTTCACTGTTATTTCTTCTTTTTTATTTTCATCTAAAACAAATAGTTTTCTAGCTGTATAGATTCCCGCATCATTAAATTGTTGAATGGCATAAGCATAAGTTTTTCCTTGTTCAACAGTAAAATCTCTAAAAATAACACCATCTGGAAATTCTGTTGCCATTGCAAAACGATATAAAACTTTTCATCCTTCATTGGAATTAACATCTTTTCTAGTAATAACAAATTTTCCAGTTATTCTTGCAGAAGCGTCATCTGGAACAAAAGACAATGTAATTACGCCATTTTCTTCATCATTAGACATAATTAAAGAAGCAGGAATCTTTAAATTAATTGCTTCAACAGGAATAATCATGTATGGTTGACTTTCACAAGATAAATTATTTATTGTTTTTACATAAAATTTTATATAATAATTTTTGCTAGTATCCAAATCAACTGTTGGAAACCATTCTTCTCTCGCCGCATTTAACTCCGTATCTAATGTAGCATTATGAATAACAGTTTCACTTCTTTCTACTACGATTTTATTCCCATCTAAATCTTTTTCATAAATTTCAAAATAACTCGAATACATTTTTTCATTTATATCGTCTTCTTGAGAATATTCTCCTAAAAAATATGGATAATCTTGATTTCCATAATCAGATTTTAACTCTTTTGGGCTTGCGCCTCCGCCACCAAAAATTTTTATTGTTGGTTGAGAAGTGCATTTTACGACGCCAACAGTAGAAAATCATCCATAAGTACCACCTTTAGTAAAAGCTAATTGAATTTTATAGTGCGCAGACGGCTTAAAATAATCACCAAGACATTTTCCATCGTTTCCAACTTTTGCAGATAAATCAAAATAAGCCTCATTCTCTATTATTTTTGTTGATCTTGCCTGCACAATAACAACGTCTTCTGTGACTGTTTTAACCTTGATTACAGCCCCGTCCAAATCAACTTGCGCAGTTACAGAATTAAAACTAAAGGGAACAACAAGGTTCCCTCTAGGTCCAGTTTGTGTTTCTGGATCATCATAACTCATTGCAAAAGCTGGCAAAACGCCATCTATAATTGGAGGATATATTGTATTAGTAGTTGCCATATTACTATTCCCCCTCCACCTTTTCTATTGTATATTCCAATCCTTTTAAAACCTGGGCCAAAGTAAGAACATCTTGACCCTTTACAGAAATAGTATATAAGGCTTTAATAATACTCTGTAATTGCTGTTTTAATTGTTTATTATCCATTATTACTATCTCCTTCCTCTCCTTGTAACAAAATTGTTACTGTTTTATATTCACTTTCATTAGAAATTTTATCTTTATCAAAAACATAATGCGCAGGAACGTTTCCGTTCTTAGCAACTCATTTAATTGGCATTTTTAAAGTTGTTCTTTCTAAATTTTCAACTAAATCTTTTAAATCATTAACTTCTGTTCTTATTTTTGATAAAGATTCATTTGCAGAAGATTTAAAGCTATTTATATCTGACATAAAGCTCGTTAAAGAAGAATAAACATCTTTACCATTTTCTTTACCTGTTTTTATGAATAAATCAGAATCCAATCTTAGTTCAGATTTTTCATTTTCCTCATCTATATAAGAAAAAAGATTAGAGCCATTATCAAAACCAATTGTTGAAACTCCACTAAAAGAACCTTCTTCTATTAATGCCACTTCATTATTTTCTTCGTCAAGTCAAGCAATAGTTCCATTAGCAATAGTAATACCTCGAATTGCTGCAGAGTCAGCCTGGAAAGTTCCCTCCATCGTACAGTTTATAAGAGCAGCTTCTCTTAAGACAACTTTAGTGACAAATTTATCTTCTTCTTCATCTTCTTGCTCAACCTTTTCTTGCTGAATAGACAATCCTTTTACATAATCTAAAACTTGTTTTCCATCTTCTTCTTTAAAAATCTTTTCACCAGCTAAAATTTGAGTTGTTTCATTGCTTTCAGTAACAACCGTACCCTCTCCAATAGAGACAGTTACATTGTTGTCTTCATCAACTAAACTAATAGCATTTCGTGCTTTTATTTCTTTTGCAAAAAGAACAGAATTAGCATTTCTACTATTAATTGTTCCGTCTGTAAGATTAATATTCATGCCTTGTCCTTCATCAAAAATTCCGTCTTTTTCAGAAGGCGCTTCATAGTTTGTTGATTGTAAAAAATATTTATATTTTGGGTTACCATCATCATCAACCCCATCTTCTTCAGCAATTTGAATTAAAGGCGTGCCATTTATATCCCTAATAGTAAAATAAGGATTTTCTTGTTGTAAAGCAAAAACTGCTTGACCATTTTTATATCCAAATAAACCATAAGAAGAAGTTTCTTTTTGGACAACATTATCCTTATCTTTTATTTCATTATCTGTAATTTGCTTATCGTTTTCATCTCTTCTGATTGAATTATATCCAGTAAAAACACCACTAAAGACGCCTTCATTAGTTAAATCACCAAAAATTGTAGGCGTATTTGTTCCATTTCAATCGGCCAACATAGAAAGTCCATACATTTTTTGGACAACTCTTAATGGCAATTTATAAAGAACAATAGAAGGTTCTCCTCCAACTGCTTCAATAAACAAAGCTTTGTTAATAGGAATTGCTGATTGAGTATGCTGCAATACGTTGTTTACTCTTCCCTCTACCGTCTTTTCAGAAGCTACAAATTTAAAATATCTATTATTATTATTTCTACTATATTTATTAGTTCCTGTTTTTTCTAAAGATACGACTCTTCATTCTGGATTTAATTCTAATAATGTTGATTCATCTCTTAATCTATATCCTTCTGCATAAGAAGAAGCAAGGGTTCTATTTTCATCATAAACAATCAAATCTGCTCCACTTAGCAAATTATAAGATATTTTTTTAAAACTTTCATCAACCTTTCTATCCTCTGCTTTTTCTTTTATAATATCTTTTCAAACTGTAAGACTTTGAATATCAGACCTAAAGAAATGAGTAGATAGAGTAGATGGCGCAGTAGAGTCATCTTTATTGTTTTGGTCTCCACCATAAAAAACAATTGTTTCTGGTCAAGCATTTTCCAATCAACCAGGAAAAACTTTTTCATTTGAAAGCGTTGTATTCACATTTTCTGAACCAAGAGGACTTAAATAATAAAGTTTATTATCTTTAAATACTAAGTTGGTTAAAGTTGTTGAAGTTCCTTGTTCTGCATTCTCAATCTCAATACTGCCCATTAAATTTATTCCATCAATATTTTCCCCTTTTAAGGTTGCTAAATCCATAACTTCTTGACCTAAAACAGAGAAATTCATTCGCCTATTGTAAATATCTCCCATTGCAATAGTAGGATTTGAAATATATTGACTTAATTGTCCAAAGTCGTCATCTTTAGAAATAAACAATGGATTATTATTATAATTAAAAACCTGAATACCAACCTCAGTAGCATATCTAACATTATAAAAAGGAGATAAGTAACCTCCAACCGGCAACGCTTCTGGGTGATCAAACAAATCTCAAGTTTGTAAAATTTCTCCACGATTTTCTAAACTTGTGTCAACAATCTCTCCTTTTTTATTTTTTTCTTTATTTCCTTTAATTAATCAAAGTTGAGTTTTTTCTCAATAAGCGTTTACAATTTTCTTTGCTGCTGACTCATAATTAAAAACAAATTGAAATTTCCCTCCGCACACCATATTTTCATTTTCATCATAAAGAACACAGGTAACATCATTGGTTCTTGAAGTTGACACAAATTGATTTTTTATTGTAAAATTTAAATAATCTAAGTCTTCTGGCTTATATAAATTATTGTCAAAAGTTACATAATAATAATCATATAAATCATCAAGTTCAGAAAATTTTTCTCTAATTTTTAACTGTCCATCTGGAGAAGCTTTATCAATTTGTTGATAAAAAACTTTCCCCGATAAGCTACTTTCATCAATTGTTGAAGAAGCCGCCTTGGCTTTTCTATCAAGAGGAGAAATAAAAGATAACATAGTATCTCTTACAGGAACTTTTCAATAAAGAGTTGCTTTATCTAACATTTGCGGCTCGGCAATGTTACCAGTTGCGGCAGGATTATATCTAACTCGAAGTTTTCTAACCCTTGATTTTTCTATTGAATTAAAAAGAAGGTTGGTTTCTTGTTCATATAAAAAATATTGGCCTTTTCTATTATCGTCATCTTCTGTCATTAAGCTTAAACCTTCCATAAGGTCTTTAGCTGTAAGCCCCTCTGCCGGC
>AUXO013584115.1_pt1 | contig 11363 bp, 13 predicted proteins | sample 768731 | NCBI WGS metagenome assembly AUXO01 (sample SAMN02715735, study PRJNA202380) | gut metagenome | biome: sheep rumen | host: Ovis aries | place: New Zealand: Palmerston North | reverse complement strand
AACTATTTAAACCATTAATATCTTTTATTTTTCCTCTAACTAAAATATAATCATTATATTTTAAACTAATATCTTTATTATAATAAACTAATATTTTTTCTTTTCCTTTTAAAGTTATAACTAAATTATTACCTTCTTTAATACCTTTTACATATCCTTCAATGTATTTATCTTTATCACTATAAAAACTTTTAGGTTTATAAAAATATGTAAATACTAAAGAAAAAATAATACTTATAATTAATATAACCTTATAATTATACTTCAATATTATCTTTAATTTTGTCATATAGACTATCACCTATTCCAGGTACATTTTTAATATCTTCTATAGTATTAAAAGCATTATCTTTTCTATATTCAATTATTTGTTTTGCTTTTCCTTCACCTATTCCTTTTAATTTCATTAATTCTTCTTTAGAAGCAGTATTAATATTAATTACTTCACTTATATTATTTAAACTTGATGAACTTTTAGATATACAAGCATCATTATCATTATCTGGACATATTATTTTTTCTTCTACTTCTTTAATTATCTTAGTAGACGGAATCATCTTTTCTTTATATGTATTTATTTCTTCTTTAGTATAAATAATAATATACATTTCATCTTTTACTTTTTTACTTAAATTAATAACACTAGTATCTGCATCTTTTTTTAAATCCCCAGCTTTTTTTATAACGTCAATAATTCTAGAATCCTTATTAACTTCATAAACTCCAGGATTTTTTACCGCACCCTTTATGTCTACATAAACGTTATCAGGATTATAAACCTCCTTTTTTTCAATAGCATTAACATTAACTAGATTAAAAACAAACGTTAATAATAGAAAAATAATACCTACAATTACTACAGAACTTATATATTTATTTTTTATCATATAAAAACCTCCTATAGTCTTTATTAACTATAGAAGGTCTATTTTCCTCTACATATTTTTATTTTCTAAAACTTTTTTTTGCATATAATTATAATTTTCAATTGAAATTCTTTGAACAATTGCAAGTGATATAGCTAGAGTTAACGCAAATGAACCACCATAACTTAAGAATGGAAGTGGTACTCCTGTTAAAGGCATTAATCCAAGTACACCTACTAAATTAATTACTGTATGTAAGAATATATAACATGCAATTCCATAACATATCATTGCATTTTGAATATTAATACTTCTCTTTGCAAGCAGCAATATTCTATAAATCATAACCATTAGAATTAATATAATTGCAACTCCTGTAATTAACCCAAATTCTTCTACTATTATAGGAAATATAAAATCTGTAAATGCTTCTGGTAAATATAAATATTTTTGTTGACTGTTTCCAGGTGATAAACTAATTAACTTACCATTATTAATTGCAATAAAACCATTACATACTTGATAACCAGTAGGATCTTGATATCTTGTACATGGCGCTAAAAATTTAAATCTACTCTTTTGCATTCCATTTAAAATTCCACCTTTAAGTACTAATAGTAATAGCACTGCAAATATTCCAAAAACAATTCCATACAAAGTGATTTTTAATTTTTTGTCTTTTTTAACAGGAGATGCATAAAAAAGCATAACTGTAATTAAAAAGATAATAATACTAGTTCCACCATCTGGTTGGAAGAATACAAGTGCGAAATATAATGCTGCTACTGCAACAGGAAACATAATTGTTTTCCAGTCATCTAATGTTCTATAATTTGCTTTATAAAAACAACTCATTAACAATATAACACCAAGTTTAGCAAATTCAGATGGTTGTAAACCAAAATCTCCAACGTATACCCAACTTTTTGCACCACTTGTTACTCTACCAAAGAATAGTAAATATAAAAGCATTCCTAATAAAACCATAGTAATTGGCATGGTTATTTTCTTATATTTTTTTGTTGGTATTCTTAATATAAATATAAATGCAATCATTGAAATAAACAATATGATTAATTGTTTCATGAAATATTTAGTATTAGTTCCATATTCTAAAAAAGATTTCATACTAGAGGCATCTAATATCATAAATAGCCCAAAAACAAACATAAATATTGTTAAAATTAATAATAATTTATCCATCTTATTAAATATTCTACTCATAACAACCTCTATCCTTCTCTAACATTATATCATAAATATTTTTTTTAACTATACCTGGGTTAATTAAATAACACTTTATTTACAAGAACGCGTATTATATAGTATAAAAGGAGGTATAAATATGTATTATTACGGATATCAAGGTGGATATGGATACAATAACCCTTGTATGCAAACATACCCTACTTATCCTAGTTATGGTTATGGTACTGGTACTGGTTATGGTGGCGCAATAATATTAGTTTTATTTATTTTACTTGTCATTGTAATTGGTTCTAGATTCTTTGGAAACAATTAAATTTGTTAAAATCAAAAAAATATGATAGAATAATTGTGTTTTAGGGGTGAGAAACATGATTAGAACTAAAGATATAATTGATGAATATGATAAAAGAATTAGACAAATAAGCAAAGAAGTTACTTTTCCTTTGGATGATAAAACAAAAAAAGTAATCAATGATTCTCTTGAAATGCTTAGATTTAGTCAAATTGAAGAAAAAGCTAAAAAATATGATTTAAGACCAGGAATGGGACTTTCTTTAATACAACTTGGTATTGCTAAGAGAATATTTGTTATTTGTTATGAAGTTGAAAAAGGAAAATTTGAAGAATACATCGTAATTAATCCAAAAATACTTCGTGAATCAGAAGAAATGATTTATGTTGAAGAAGGAGAAGGATGTCTTAGTATTAATAGACCAGTTGATGGTATAGTACCAAGAAATGCTAGAATAAAAGTAGAATATTATGATATGGATGGTAATAAAATAACTAAAAGATTTAGAGAAGAATTATCTATAGTTTTCCAACATGAATATGATCACTTAAACGGAATGTTATTCTATGATAGAATTGATAAAAAGAATCCATATAAAAACAAGGATATTTATAGAGCAATATAAAAAATCAACCTATTTATTGGTTGATTTTATTTTGCATGTTTTATTAATTTTATTATTTTCTTTTAAATAATTAATAGATTCTTCTGAAACAATTTTATTCTTAACAAAAATATTTAAAGATTTACAATTAAATTCTTTTGTTCCTAATTTATTCTTATCATTTAATAAATCATTTACTTCATTAATACTATCTATTAAACCATTTGATACTTTAGACATTAGTAATGAATTATTTAAAATTCTATCTTTAACTTTTGATTCTCTAATAGAATCTATCTTTGATACTTCAAATATTGGCATTGTTATAATTAATAAAATAATAAATGAAATAACATAATATTCTATCATTCCAAGAATTCCTCCAAGAAGTTTAGATGGAATTGCAAGTATAATAGTTGCGCGTAAGAATTTTTCTATAATTCCGCTTATTTTTACTATTATCGCAAATATTAAACTAAATATAGATAATAAAATAAAGAATGATATTAATTCATAAAGTAATACATTAAGCATTGAATAATTTTCTAATAAACCTACTGTAAAAAAAGAAAATTTTTGATATAAAACAATAGATAATGAATTTTTAAATATAAATGCCAATACTACTACAAGTATAGTTCCAAATGTTAATACTCCTTGTTTTATTACTCCCCTTTTAAACCCAGATACAAATCCAAGTAATATAAATATAATTATTATATAATCTACTATGTTCATATATTACACCTCTATTTAAATTATATTATATTTTTTAAAAATTTAAAAGAAAATATGATAAAATATATTTAGGGTGATTATTAATGACTATATCATTTAAAGTTAGTGATAAAACAAAAGAAAAAATGATTGAACATTTTAAAGATTTAAAAAGAGATAAAACTCCAGCTTATGCGATTTTTCAAGCTGATGAAGAAGATACTGTTGTTACTTTATATGAATCAGGTAAAGTTGTATTTCAAGGAGTATCCGCAGATATTGATGCAAATTTTTGGAAAGAAACTGAAAAAATATTAACAGGTTCTTTACCAGAAGAAAAAGAAAAGAAAAAGAAAGAAGAACCAGTCGATGATACTGATTATTACTTTATTAATTCAATAGGTTCTGATGAAGTTGGTAAAGGAGATTATTTTGGTCCTATTATTGTAACTGCGTCTTATGTTAATAAAAATGATATTTCTTTTTTAGAAGAACTTGGTGTTAGAGATTCTAAAAAAATAACTGATGAAAAAATATTAAAAATTGCGCCAGAAATTATTAAAAAAATACCACATGAAACAATTATATTAGATAACATTAAATTTAATGAAATGGTAGAAAAAGGATATAATATCAATAAAATAAATTCTCTATTACATAATAAAGCAATATTAAGTTTATTAAAAAAAGATAATTATATATATGATATGGTTGTAATGGATCAGTTTACTCCTGCTAGAAACTATTTTGGTTATTTAAAAGGAACTGCCAATAATATATTTAGAAAAATTACTTTTACTACTAAAGCAGAAGATAAATGTCTATCAGTAGCATGTTCTTCTATAATAAGTAGATATACATTTATGAAAGAAATGGATAAGATATCTAAAGAATTAAAAACCACTTTACCTTTAGGAGCAGGTTCTATTGTTGATGAAGCTGGTAAAGAATTAGTAAAAAAATATGGAAAAGAAATACTAAATAAATATGCAAAAGTAAATTATAAAAATACAGAAAAAATCCTAAATAATTAGGATTTTTTTAATTGAATAAAGATAAATAAATAATAAATGCTGTAAAAATAGTAGTTATAATTATTCCAGATATTTTTCTACTCTTAGAATTATTATCTAAACCAAACATATAGGAAATAATAAATCCACCAATAAGACCACCAATATGTGCAGCATTACTAATTCCACTTGTTGTAAAACCTATTACTAAGTTTAAAATAATCACTGGTATTACTTGATTAATTAATCTATTTCCAATGTTTCCTCTATAAGTATATCCAAAATATATTAATGAACCTAGTAATCCAAATATAGCTCCTGAAGCACCTGCTGATATAGTATTATTACTACTAAATATCAAAACAAATAATCCTCCTATTAACGCACTATATAAATATATTATTAAGAATTTTAATCTTCCAAAGAAATGTTCTATAATAGGTCCAATTGCATATAAAGCATACATATTACAAAATATATGAAAAATTCCAATATGTAAGAATGCACTCGTTAATATTCTATAATACTCTCCTCTACTAACAAGAATTCCATTTAATGCACCAAAATCTATTAAAGTTTTAGTATCTTCACTTCCATTTCCAAGTATATACATAAGTAAAAATACTATTATATTTATAATTATTAATCCATAACTTATTATCGGTTTCTTTTGATTATACATATTATTTAACCTCTCATTCTCTTCAAAATTTCTTTGACTAATATCTGATGTAATTTTTCCAAGAATATTACTATCATTATCAAAAGAAGAAAAGTGATCTTTAATATCATTAAAATGTTTATTTATAATTTCATTATTATCTAAATCTTCTTCTTTTTTTATATTTATATATTTATAGAATTTACTATCATGTATTTTATCTTTAAAATTATCTTCTATATCTAAATAAATTGTTAAAACATCTATAAAAGGATTTAATGTTTTTCTCTTAATTTGACTTACTATATTCTTTGTTTTAAAATCATCAAAATTAAATTGTTCATTATTAAATATTTCTTTAGTAACAATTCTAATTATTCTAAATTCTCCATCAGGATTTTCAAGCCATATTTCGTTATCAATTCCTCTTATAATAACTGGAGCATAATTCTTTTTCATTATAAAGTAGTGAATTAATTTCATAATAAGTAATTCTTTTTCATTTACTTGTTCCAATAAAAACACCTCACTTTTCTTTATATATATTTAAAATTTTATTAAATTCTTCACCTGGTTCTCTTGTAAAAGACATCTTTTCTTTAGTTGTAGGATGTATAAAAGATATACTTTTAGCATGAAGCATTTGTCCAAAATTATCAATATTTTTATCTCTTGAATATGTTGGATCATTTACAATTGGATAACCAATATATTTCATATGAACTCTTATTTGATGAGTTCTTCCTGTTTCTAGTTTACATTCAATTAAAGTAGTATCTTTATATCTATCAATTACTCTAAAATGAGTAATTGCTTCTTTTGAATTAACACTAGTAACAGCCATTTTTTTTCTATCATTTTTATCCCTACCAATAGGAGCATCTATATCACCTGTATCATGTTTTATAACTCCATGAACAAGTGCAACATAAGTTCTAACTACATTATGTTTTTTTAATTCTTCCTCTAAAAACAAATGTGCTTTATCATTTTTCGCGACTAATAATAAACCACTAGTATCTTTATCTATTCTATGTACTATACCTGGTCTAAATTCTTTATTAACAGAACTTAATTTAGTACTATAATTCATTAAAGCATTTACTAATGTACCACTAGTATTTCCAGGTGCTGGATGAACTACCATGCCACTAGGTTTATTAATAACTAATATATCATCATCTTCATATACAATATCTAGTTTAATATCTTCACCCTTAATATCTAAATTATTAGAAATAATAGTTATATCTATTTCATCACCTGTTTGAACTAAATAACTATTTTTAATTTCTTTTCCATTCACTAAAATATTTTTAGTTTTTATTAAATTTTGAATCTTACTTCTTGTTAATTCTAATTCTTCAATATCTTTTAAATAACTATCTATTCTTATATTATCTTTATCTACTATTAACTTCATTTTTTTCACATCCTATCATTATTACTATTGCGCCCATTACAATCGCAATATCCGCAATATTAAATATAGGTAGACTATAATTACCAATTTCAAATCCAATGAAATCAATAACATATCTATAAATAATTCTATCTATTAAATTACCAATTATTCCTCCTGCTAATAAAGCAAGTCCTACACTTTTTACATCATATTTTTTCATATAATAGAAAATATAAATTAAGGAACAAATTGCAATAAAAATAAATAATATTGTCATTCCTTCAAAAGAAGAAAAAGCAGCTCCTTCATTATATGTAGATACTAAATAAAAGAAATCCTTAATAATATATAATTTTTTAGTTGTTAAAAATGTACTAGCAAGTATTTTTAATATTCTATCTATAATTATTGTAAGTACTGATACAATATAAAACTTTTTCATATAATCACCTTTTTCATTATAACATATTTTATTCATACTTTAAAGCATTTATTGGATCATAATTAGATGCCTTTTTAGAAGGAAAATAAGATGAGAATAACATTAATAATACACAAAGAGAAAATCCAAAAACTGAGTACTTAAAAGAACTAATATTAATATCAATACTAAACTTATTACTAACTAAATTAAGTATTATTTTAATAATTTTATTTGATATAAAAACAGAAAACATTCCTATAAAAAAAGATAGTATAATTGATTCACTACTAAAAATATATCTGATATCTTCTTTACTATATCCAATACTTCTAAGTAATCCTATTTCTTTAACTCTTTCAAGTACCGTTATATTAATAATAATTGATATCATGACAGTACTTACTATTAAAGATAAAGATGAGAAAAATGATAGGACAAAAGTAGCGATATTTAAATACTTTTTTAATTCATCAAATAGACTTTCATTATTAGTCATAACAAGTTTTTTCTTACCTAATTTTTCTTTTACATACGTTTTATTATTTATATCATCTATTTTAATACTAAGATTATTTGGCTTTAATTTATATAAATTTTCATTATATATTTCTTTTAATTTACTATATTTAATAAGCCCATAATAATTATTATTAACTAAGGAAAAATTAGAATCTTTTAAAACACCCGTTATCTTAATGTTTGATGATATTACATTATAATTATCAATTATCTTTAAATTAACATCTTTTCCTATTGATTCCTTTCCTAGTTTCTTATATAAATATTTACTTATTACAAGTCCATCACTATCTCCTATTTCTAAATCAATTTTATCAAAACTAGATAAATACAAAAATGGATAATCTTTCTTCTTATAAGTAATATTACTAATAGATAATGTTACTTCTTTATAAACTTTTTTAATATGATTAATTCCTTTTATATCATTTATTTCTTTATTTGAATAATACATATTATTATATAAATTATCTTTTCTATTAATTGAAAAAACTGTTGGATTAGTCTTTTCTAATATTAAATTAGATATATATCCTTTTACCGCTCCTCCTATAAATAAACTTAAAATAATACCAATTATTCCTATTGAAGATGCTAATAATATAAATATATTTCTTTTTATATTACTAATAACATTCTTAATCCCGTATCTAATTAAATAAGTAAAATTATTTTTCTTAAATTCATCTTTTTCAATATTACTTTCTTTTACTTTTTTAATCTTTTTATCACTTTTTATTTTTCCATCATCAATTGTTATTACTCTAGTTGAATAATCTATTACTTTATTTGAATGAGTTACTACAATTACAAGTTTACCTTCTTTATTAATTTCTTTTAATATTTCAAGAACACTAGTTGTATTCTTTTCATCAAGCGCACCTGTTGGTTCATCCGCAAGTATTATTAATGGGTCTGAAATAAGCGCTCTTGCGATAGAAACTCTTTGTTTTTGACCTCCTGATAAATCTTTTATTTTTTTATTTCTAATATCATATATATTTAGTTTTTTTAATAATTCAATTGCCCTTTTCTTTTTCTCTCTTCTACTAATTTTTAATTTTTCTATTGGCAAAATTATATTATCAATTATAGATAGTTTATTAATTAAATTAAAATTTTGAAAAACAAATCCAATATTATTTGATCTATATTCATCAATATCGATATATTTAATATTTAAATCATTTATAGTAACACTTCCACTATAATTTCTATCTAAACCTCCTAATATATTTAAAAATGTAGATTTACCTGAACCTGATTCTCCAAGAATACATACAAATTCTCCACTTTTAAAAGATATACTTATATCATCAAGTATCTTTTGATAACTATTATTTTTACCAATTTCTTTTGTTAAATTATCTATTTTAAGTATCATAATATTATCACCTAATAATAATATTATCTTTAAAAAAAAGAAATCCCCTAAATATTTATTATTTCAGAAATTTCTTTTATAACTTTCTTTTCTATTCTAGAAATATAACTTTGGGATATACCTAAATATGACGCAACTTCTTTTTGAGTTAATTCTTCTTTCCCATCTAGTCCATATCTTCTTACCATAATTTCCTTATCTCTATCTTTTAATTTATTAATTTCTCTTAACATAATTTTTTTCATATCATTTTCTTCTAAGGGTTTGGTTACAATATCGTCACTAGTGCCAAGTACATCTTCTAAGGTAAGTTCATTTCCTTCTTTATCAAATGATAATGATTCTTCAAGTGATACATCCGCTCTTCTTTTCTTATTCTTTCTTAAATACATAAGTATTTCATTATCTATACATCTAGATGCGTATGTCGCAAGTTTAATATTCTTATCACCCTTATATGTATTAATTCCTTTTATTAATCCAATTGTTCCAATAGATACTAAATCTTCTAAATCAATCTTAGTATTCTCATATTTTTTAGATAGATAAACAACTAATCTTAGATTATGTTCAATAAGTTTATCTTTTGCTTTTAAATCACCATTATGAAACATTTCCACTAATGATTCTTCTTCCTCTTTCGTTAAAGGTTCTGGTAATCTATCTAAATTACTAACATAATATAAACAATTATACTTACTTAAAAACTTATATAATATTTTCTTTAATAAATTAATCATATTATCCCTCCATTAATCTTTCATTTAATAAGCAATCAATTCCATCTATATTAATAGAATCAATCAAACCCACCAAAAAATTCTTCTTATAACCTATTCCTTCAATATAAATCTTATTTGCGCTAATACACTTTAATAATCCATCACTTGATGCCATTGAAAAAGGAACCAAAATATAATTATCATAATCACAAACAATTCTATTTTTATTAACTAATATAATTGGTCTAAATAAATACGGATCAATCAATTTATTTCCAGTATCTAAAAATGCATTAACAGAGACATTATAGTCTTTAAAATATATAACTGCGTTTAAATACTTATTATAATTATTCTTTAATTTTTTTATATTTTTAATATATAAATAAATTCCTACTAATGAAATAAAAATTGATAATACTAAATTAAGTCTAAAAGTATTAAAAAATATATAGTTTTCACTTTTAGAAAAAGAATTATTTATAAAATATAATAAACCTCCCAAAATAATACTTATTAAATAAAAATAATAAATATTATTAATAAAATATCTTATATTTTTAAAATTAAATGTAATAATAATCATTAAAGAACTTACTATAATTTTAAAAAGAAAAAGTGAAAATGTAGTAAATGGTATATTTAATGAAATAAGTGTTACTGAACCAAATAATGAACCAAGAATAATTCTATATATTTTTGTATTTCTTTTTAAAATAATAGATGATGATAATAGAATAATAAAATCAAATATAAAATTAAAAAAGAATAATATATCTAGATATACTTTCATATTAATCACCATTTAAATATTACCGCAAATCATAATAAAAAAGTGTCGAAAAAAAGGCACTTAAGCCTTTTTAAATATTATTACTTTTTTATAACCATACTTTTTTTCTTTTAATAGTTTTAATCCTTCAAATTCCTTATTTATATCAAATTCAAATTCACAAATAATTAAACCATTATCATTTAATAAATCATTTTTAGAAATATATTTAACAATATTATTTATATAATCAAATTTATATGGAGGATCTAAGAATATTAAATCAAACTTAATATTTTTTTCTTTAAATGTATTAAGCGCATTATTATAATCATCTTTCATAACAATTGCTTTATCTTTAATATTAAATTTATCTATATTATCTTTAATAGTATTAACTGCGATTCTATTATTATCTATAAAATAACAAATAGACGCACCATTACTAATACACTCTATTCCTAAATTACCAGAACCTGCGAATAAATCAAGACAAACAGATTCATCTACATAGTTTTGAATAGAACCAAATATAGATTCTTTAACTCTATCCATTGTAGGCCTAGTACCTTCTATATCATATCCTTTTATTTCTCTACCTTTTAAAAAACCACTAATAACTCTCAAATTAATCACCTATCTAATTATATCATAAATTTTTAAGCAATAAAAAAATTCGAATTACTTCGAATTAATTTTAAAAATGGTGACCTATACGGGATTCGAACCCATGAATGCCGCCGTGAAAGGGCGGTGTGTTAAGCCACTTCACCAA
>AUXO014529789.1_pt1 | contig 11364 bp, 7 predicted proteins | sample 768731 | NCBI WGS metagenome assembly AUXO01 (sample SAMN02715735, study PRJNA202380) | gut metagenome | biome: sheep rumen | host: Ovis aries | place: New Zealand: Palmerston North | reverse complement strand
CCACAAAGTTACAACATTTATGCAAAACTCACTATCTTTGAAGAAAATTCATCGTTATGCGCGTTCGTTCTTACCTTATCGGCCTGGCTTCCATCATCCTGGCCGCCTGCAATCCTTCCTCCCCCAAGCCCACCGGCTGCAGCCTGCCGGACAACGGATGGCTGTTCCTGGGAAATGCCCCTTACACCCTGAACACCCGCGTGGAGGCCGCGCCCGGCCCGGCCAGCTTCTGCCTGGTAACGGATCTTTCCCTGATGGGAGAGCCGGAAGTTGTTTTTTCGGCCGATGCTACCGTGGCCCCGGACAGCACTCTCACCGTGGAGCTGGGCAACCTGGAACCCGGCTTTTACCAGGTTCGCCTGCGGGATTCCATCCGCTTCAATATCGGCATCCGGCCCGAAGATGTCATCTCCCTTCCGGACGCCCAGCCGGACTTTGACGCCTTCTGGGAGCAGACATTTGCAGAGCTGGAGACCATTCCCCTGGAGCCGGAATGGGTTGAGATTCCTGAATTCTCCAATGAAATCCGTACCACCTACGACGTATACTACAAGTCCCTGGGAGGAGAAACCGCCGGCTGCTCCATCTGCATCCCCAACGCCCCCGGAAAGTATCCGGTGTACATCCAGTATATGGGCTACGGCGCCCCCACCTTCCGCTTCGACCCTTCCGGAAACCCGGACCGCATAGACGTCCTGGTGAGCGTCCGCGGCCAGGGCATCTTCAAGAAGGCCTCCGAGAGCTGGGTAAGCCAGGGAATTGAAAGCAAAGAGACCTATTACTACCGCGGCGCTTTCTGCGACGTCAAGCGCGCCGTGGAGTTCGTGGCATCGCTGGAAAAGGCCGACACAGATAAGATTGTCGCGATGGGCGAGAGCCAGGGCGGAGCCTTCACGGCCATCGCCGCCGCTGTAGACAAGCGCATCAAGGTGGCCTCGCTGGCCGTTCCTTTCCTCGGAGACTATCCGGACTATGCCAAGATTGTCTACTGGCCCGTGCACGAGGTGTTTGCCGAGGCCGACCGGCTGGAGATTCCGCGGGAAGAGCTCTTCCGCACCCTTTCCTACTTCGATGTGAAAAATTTCGCCCCGCGCATCACCTGCCCTGTGATCATGGCTTTCGGCCTGCAGGATCCCACCTGCCCCCCGCACACCAACTTCTCCATTTACAACAACCTGGGCACCCGCGACAAGCGCTTTGTCTGCGTTCCCACCTGCGGACACGCCATGTGGGAAGAAGCCGCCTGGCCGCCGGTCAGAGATGCTTTCCTATCGGAAAAGTTGTAAAAATTTTTTAAATTTGTAGACTTAATCCTACGAACTATGCGGAGAGTCCTCTGTCTTATCCTTGTGGCGGTTCTTTCCCTCACCACCGCCTGCCAGAACAAAAGAGATAACTATACCGTCATCATTTCCCTGGACGGCAACCGCTGGGACTATGCCGATTATTTCGACATGCCCCTTTTCGATTCCCTGGCTACGGTGGGCGTGAAGGCCCGGATGGAACCCTCCTTCCCTTCTTCCACCTTCCCCAACCACTACACCATGGCCACCGGCCTGGTTCCGGACCACAACGGCCTGGTGAACAACAGCTTCTGGAACCCGGAAACGAACCACGGTTACGCCATCAAAGACGCTGAAGCCCGTTTCGACCCCCGCTACTATCTGGGAGAGCCCATTTGGGTGACGGCCCAGAACCAGGGCGTCAAGTGCGGCGTGGTATACTGGGTGGGTTCCGACATTCCCATCCAGGGCACTTATCCCACCTACTACCGCCACTGGGACGAGGTTCCCCACTGGAGCTTTGAAGAGCGCTGCGACGAAATCGTGCGCCTGCTGAGCCTGCCGAAAAAGGACCGTCCGCGTCTGGTAATGGGTTATTTTGACGAGCCGGACCACCAGGGCCATGTGCACGGCCCGATGTCTGTGGAGTGCAAGGAAATGGCCGAATATATGGACAGCCTGATGCACAGCCTGTACCTCCGCCTGAAAGCCCTTCCCATCGGCGATAAAATCAATTTCATCCTGGCCGGAGACCACGGAATGACGGATATCTCCCCGGAGCGTTTCATCGGCTGGTACGATGTGATGCCCGAAGAATGGATAGAGCGCATCGTGGGCAATCTTCCCACCTCTATCTGGGTTAAGGAAGGCTACGTGGACAGCCTGTACAACCGCCTGAGCCAGGTGGAGCACCTGAACGTATGGAAGCACGGAGAGGTGCCCGAATACCTGCACTACGGAACGTCCAACCGCCTGGGAGACCTCATTGTGTCTCCGGATCTTGGCTGGCAGTTCAACTTCTCCCCTTCCAAGAGCAGGGGAAATCACGGCTACGACTGCAAGGAAACCGATATGATGGTGGCCTTCCGCGCCGTAGGACCAGACTTCAAGGTGGGCTACGAGGCCCCCTTCACGCCCGGAGAGCAGTCCTCTTTCCGCAACATAGACCTTTATCCCCTGCTGTGCGAACTGCTGGGAATCAAACCGGCTCCGGTAGACGGAACCCTGGATCGAATTCAAAATATTCTTCGTTAATATGAGCAATCATTTCACATTACCTTACGAAGGCGGGCTCATCGACAAGAACCTGCCGGCTGGAATTCTCCACACTTACGAGAAAATCTGGACCCACGTTTATCCGGAATCCCGCCCGGCTTCCTATGCCATTGCCGACATTATCTGTGACGCTATCCAGGCACACAAAGACGGTCTGTTCCGTTTGGGACTCACCACAGGAGCCACTCCCGTGTCCCTGTACAATGAACTGGCCCGCCGCTACGAGGCCGGTAAAATCTCTTTCAAGAACGTGGAGGTAGTCTCCATCGATGAATATTATCCTTCTTCGGCCGGTGGCGCCCAAAGCCGCAACCACCGTCTGCACGAGGGCCTGCTGGACAAGGTAGACATCCTCAAGGAAAACATCCACATCCCGGACGGCACCGTTCCCCCGGAGAAACTGGGAGAATACTGCGCCCAGTTTGACACGCTGGCCCGCAACCTGGACCTGCTGGTGATTGGCGTGGGCGAAAAGGGCCAGGTGGGCTTCAACGAGGCCGGCGCCAATGAGAAAACCCGCACCCGCACCGTACGCCTCTCCTACAACTCCCGCAAACGCCAGTCCTCCAACTTCAATATGGACATCATGGCCACGCCGGACAAGGCCATTACGGTGGGTATCGGCACTATGCTCACGGCCAAAAAGATTGTCCTGATGGCCTGGGGTGAAGACAAGGCCGCGGCCGTGAAGGCCATTTCCGAAGGCCCCAGCACCACTGATTGCCCCGCTTCCCTGCTCCAGGACCACGACCACATCTCCTTCTACGTAGATGAGGCCGCCGCCGAGCAGCTCACCCGCAGCGTGGCTCCCTGGCTGGTGGGCCCCTGCGACTGGACGCCCAAGTTCATCCGCAAGGCCGTGGTATGGCTGTGCGAAGTAACCGGCAAGCCCATCCTCAAGCTGACGGAAAAGGACTATCTGGACAACGGCCTCAGCGAACTGCTGGAAAAGGTGGGTAAGTTTGACAAGATCAACATAGACGTTTTCAACGACCTCCAGCACACCATCACCGGATGGCCCGGCGGCAAGCCCAATGCCGATGATTCCACGCGCCCCGTATCGGCCAAACCCTTCCCCAAGACGGTTCTCATCTTCTCCCCGCACCCGGATGACGATGTGATTTCGATGGGCGGTACGTTCATCCGCCTGGCCTCCCAGGGACACGACGTACACGTAGCCTATGAGACTTCCGGCAACGTGGCCGTGCACGACGATGTGGTGCTCCAGCATATGGACTGCGCCTTCCAGCTGGGCTTTGCCGACAAATTTGACGAGGTGAAGAAACTGGTGGAAAGCAAGCGTCCCGGAGAACCCGAACCCCGCGCCCTGCTGGAAATGAAGGGCGCCATCCGCCGCAGCGAGGCCCGCGGAGCCGTCCGCTCCTTCGGCCTGAACGACAACACCAACGCCCACTTCCTCAACCTCCCGTTCTACGAGAGCGGCGGCATCAAGAAGAACCCCCGTACCCAGGCCGATGTGGACATCATCAAGGATCTGATCCGTCGCCTGAAACCGCATATGATCTTTATGGCCGGAGACCTGGCAGACCCTCACGGCACGCACCGCGTGTGCACCGAGGCTGCCCTGGAAGCTATGGAGCAGCTGAAGGCCGAGGGCAACGACTGGATCAAGGAAACCCACGTATGGCTGTACCGCGGCGCCTGGATGGAGTGGGAACTGGGCCGGGTAGATATGGCCGTTCCGCTAAGCCCGGACGAGGTTATCATGAAGCGCCACGCCATCTTCCGCCACCTGTCCCAGAAGGACATCGTTCCTTTCCCGGGTGAAGACCCGCGCGAGTTCTGGCAGAGGGCCGAAGAGCGCACCCAGAACACCGCCAGGCTGTACGACCAGCTGGGTATGGCCGAATACCAGGCCATTGAAGTATTCCTGAAACTGTACTAATTCCGTTAACTATGAAGATTATCATCCGCAACAATTCGAAGGAAGGCTCCCTGTGGGCCGCCCACTACATTGCCAAGCGCATCAACGAGAAGGCCGCCGTTACGGACAAGCCCTTTGTCATCGGCCTTTGCACCGGCTCCACGCCGCTGGAAACCTATGCCGAGCTCATCCGTATGGTTAAAGCCGGAGAGGTGTCCTTCAAGAACGTGATTTCCTTCAATATGGACGAATATGTGGGCCTGCCGGAATCCCATCCCGAGAGCTACCACAGCTTTATGCACCACAATCTCTTCGACCACATTGACGAGAAGCCCGAGAACATCCACATCCTCAACGGCAACGCCAAGGACGTAGAGGCCGAATGCGCCGCCTACGAGAAAGCCATTGTGGACGCCGGCGGTTTTGACCTGTTCCTGGGCGGCGTGGGCGAAGACGGCCACATTGCCTTCAATGAGCCGTTCTCTTCCCTGCAGAGCCGCACCCGCGTAGTAACCCTTACCCAGGATACCCGCGAGGTGAATGCCCGTTTCTTTGACGGTGATCCTTCCAAGGTGCCCGCCCAGGCCCTCACCGTGGGTGTGGCCACCGTGCTCAGCGCCAAGGAAGTAGTGATCCTGGCCTTCGGTTCCAAGAAGGCCCGTGCCCTCCAGGCTGCCATAGAAGGCCCTATGAGCCACTATTGCACCCTGAGCGGACTACAAAATCACCCCGCCGGAACCATCGTCTGTGACGAAAATTCCATCGGCGAGGTGAAAGTGTCCAGCTATCGCTATTTCAAAGCTGTCGAGGCAGCAGAGAGCTGATTGCCAAGGCCGATTGTATAGCCATTGCTGCGGAAGAAAACGCGGTTGAAGCTATCGGCAATGATGACGGACGGACGGGCTCCTTCCAGAAGGCCCTCCGAAGCCACTCCAAAGAGAGCCGTTGTGGGAAGTTTCCCATAGCGGCCTTCTTTTTCTTCCTTCTTCAGGCGCGCAAGGGACTCCTCGGAGGTGCACAGCAGGAGAATGGGACGTCCCCAGCTTTCCAGCTGCTCACGGGCGGCGGCCAGGTCTCTTAGCACGTGGTTGGTGGGTTCCTTTCCGGTGTCCAGGATGGCCAGTACATAGAAGCCGCGGCCCACCTGGGAGAGGATGGAAACCTCCTTGCCGTCTACCTGGATCTTGCTTTCGGCATCAAAACTGCCGATGACAGGCAGGGCACCGGCTTCCTCGTTAATCTTGAGCTCTTCCACGGTTTCCTTCCCTTCCTCAATGAGCAGGAAGCAGATGGAAACGGGGACAGAACCGTCGGAAAGGCGGTTACCGGAAACCAGCAGATAGGTGCCCTCATCCAGCGTGCAGCCGTTCTTGAAGGTGTGGGCCCAGTCGGTTCCGCCGCCCATGTCCACTTCGCCTTCGTCAAAGGAGAGGAGCTGCGGCCGTCCGTCTACAATCTTGGAAAGGGTAAAATGAGTGTAATACTGCGGGTTCTCCACGGCTTTGATGGGCGAATAGGTGAGGCGGAGCGTTCCCTTGGGGTCATCTTTTCCGGAAGCGGCCTGGAGAGACTTCCAGTCTCCGCCCTCTTCCTTTACCTCCAGCACGCCGGTTACCGGGTTCTTACGGGCTTCCTTGCCGCGGGCGCGCAGCAGTGAAACGGTGTAAATGTCCAGCGAACGGGGATCGGCCAGCTTGCTCTTCCACACGGCTTCCGGGGACATGGGAATCTTCCAGGCGGTAGGGTCTTTGAGTATCGTAATGCCACGCTGGGAGGCGTCTGAACCGGCGCCGGACTGGAAATAGCCGTAATAATCGGTGAGGAATTCATCCTCCACGCGGGTTCCGAAGAACGGGTCGGCCGTGTAATAGGCCTGGAGCAATTCGGGGGTTATGTCGTGCAGGTCCTTGGTGCTGAGGGACTCCAGCACCTTTTCACGGCGCTCGAAGTTGCCGTTGGCGGCCAAAAATTCTTTCAGGGTCTGGGCATTGCCTCGTGCGTTCACAATGTAAGAGGCCACCTTGTCGTCATACCCTTGTTCCCGCACAAAAGCCAAGGCTTCTTCCTGCGTGGGGAAGGTGGCTTCGTAGGCGTGGCGGAGGGAGTCTTCGTAGGCAAAGCGCTTGTCGTTGGCGGCACGCTGCTCGGGAGTGACCTCGGGAAGTTTTACGTTCTCCGGAGGAGGCACAATATCAAAGGCCTTCTTGACGCCTACAGGAGAGGCATACTTATCCCCGGCATAGTACTGGAGCACGATGGTCGCTTCCTTATCCTTGCCGAAGCTCACCTTGGTAAAGCCAAAGGAATGGCCCTTGGAAGCCCATACCAGCATATCTCCCAGGCCGGCGCTGGTGAAAGTGCGGCCCTCGGCGTCCGTATACTTGGAAACGGCGGGATAGAACTCGGCATAATTGTAGATGCAGAAGTCTACGCGGGCGCCTTCCACGGGCTTGCCGGCGTCTTTATTGGGGGCCTCCGGAGACCAAACCACCTGGAAATCGATGCGGGCGGTCTTGGCGTAATTGTCTATGAGGTTCACTTCGGTGTAGTTGGGGCTATCCAGCACCACCTCTTCGGGGCCGTCGTATTTACCAAAAACCTTGGTATGCATGAGCATGGCGCGGGAGGCGGGAGCGTTGAACCAGCCCAGATCCAGCACGGGTTCGGGCTCGCAGGCGCCGAGGAAATGCCACTCTCCGTCGGCCCAGGCCTCTACCCAGGCGTGGTTGTCATCGGTGTGGGCCCAGCGGGGGGTATACACCTGGCGGGCCGGGATGCCCACGCTGCGAAGAGCGGCCACGCAGAAGGTGGACTGCTCTCCGCATCGGCCCAGGGCATTCTTCACCAGGTTCAGGGGCGAAGAGGTGCGGGCGTCGGAAGGCGTGTACGTCACTTTCTCGTGGCACCAGTGATTCACTTCCAGGATGGCGTCCTCCATGGAAAGCCCTTCAATCCGCGGCATCAGTTCCCGCTGGAAAACCACGCGGGAGCTGTCCAAGCTTTCGTTATTCACGCGGATGGGCAGCACAAAATGGCGGAATTCCCGCTCCGGGACATTCCAGCGGTTACGGGTTTCCAGGGCCGCACGCACGTTCCGGAGGTAAAAGTCGGCGGGATAATCCGTAACGTCAGCGACGGGCATATAGGCATAGAGGAACTCCAGGGCGTCCTTCTCCTGGGCCGAGATGCCCTTGGGAAGGATCATGAACGACTTCAAGGCACCATCATTGGCCTCCATTCGGGCCTGATAGTCCTTTACATAATACTTTTCGTCGGTGCACGAGAGCAGCAGCAGGCTCAAGGCGCAAAGGCAAAACAGTGTTTTTTTCATATGCGATTAGAGTTTTTTGGCTAGGGCGGCAATCTTGGCGCCCATACCGATGGTATATCCCTGGGAGACGAAGACCACTTCGTCTTTCTGGTTTCCTACAAAGACCACGGGAAGCTGGCCTTCTCTTAAGCCGGCGCCTTTGATAATGGCGCTGAGGATGCTTCCGTCCGCGTTGGTGAGGAACTGAACGGTGGAAGGCAGGGTGCCGAAGCGGCCGTCTTCTATCTCGTGGTGCAGACGCTCCATCTGGGCATCGCTGGTGGCAATCAGGTAAATGGGCCTTCCCCAGGCTTCCAGGGCCTCCTTTTCGGCCGATAAATCATTGAGGACGTGGTTGGTGGGTTCCAGTCCCACATCCAACACGGCTGCGGCGTACCAGCCTTCCGAAGCCTCTTTGGGCAGAAGAGCGGCGGGGAAGCTGCCTTCCACCTTCACCTCTTCCAGAACGGTTTCAATGATCACGGGAACTGTCATCGGCTCTCCGGCCGTCACGTGGAAGAGGGTCACCGTTACCGGCGTGGAGCCGTCCGAAAGACGGTTGCCGGAAGCCAGCAGATAATCCCCTTCCGGCAGATCGTTGTTGCCGGCAAAGCCGTAGCGGCGGCCTTCGTCTCCGAAGCCCAGGAACACCATCTGCAATTCTCCGTCCACGATGCGGCTTACGGAATAGTGAGAGCCGTATTCCGGCCTCTCAATGCCCTCCACGGGCTCATAGCTGAGCTCCACGCGGGCCGAAGGGACATCGGCCTTGTCGTTTTCGTAGCGAAGGGAGGAGGTGTAGCGGTCCCGGCGAATTTCTGCACCGAAGGTGCGAGCCAGGGCGATGGTGAGAAGATCCCGGGAACGGGGGCTGGCCATTCCGCTCTTCCAGACGCCCACGGGAGACATCGGGATATCCCAGAAAAGGGGGTTCTCGTCTACGAGGATGTTGTCATTCACCCAGTCCACTACGGCCTGGGCATTGCCGCGGAACCGCTCCTGAAGTTCTGTCGGCACATTCTGCAGGAACCAACCCTTGTAAGGAGAGAGGAATTCGCTCTCTATACGGGGGGCCAGGATGCTCTCCCTGGCGTTATAGCTGTCCCAAAGAATCCGGGCCGATACGTCGGAAAGGTCTTTGCGGCTGAGGGTGCGAAGAAGGGCCACGGCGCGCTCCTTGTCATCGGCCTCTTTCAGGAAGCCCATAATGGTGGCGCCATTGCCGGCCGATTGCTCTACCAGGCGGACGGCCGCCTCTGGAAGGCCGTTTTCCGCCACGAAGGCTTCGGCCACCTGGCGGGTGGGGAAGCCGGCCATATAGGCCTTGCGAACGGAATCTTCATACGCCATCCGGCGGTCGTTTTCCGCTCTCTGCTCCGGCGTCACTTCCGGCAGGGCTACGTCCTCCGGCGGAGGAACGATGGCCAGCAGCCGGCTGCTCACAGGATGGCCGGTGGGGCTGTCCAGGGTGATGGTTACGTCCTTATCCTCTCCGAAACGCACCTTTTCAAAGCCGTACGCTCCGTCTTTCGAGGCCCAGACCAGCATATCTCCCAGACCGGCAGAAAGGCTGGTGGCGCCCTTCTTATCCGTGTATTTGGCCACGGCCGGGAAGAACTGGGAAGAGTTGTATATGCAGAAGCTGACGCGGGCGCCTTCCACAGGCCTACCTTCGGCCGACACCACCCGGAGGGTGGCTTTGGCCGCCTTGGCATAGTTCTCTATGAGGTTGATTTCTGTATAGTTGGGTGTGCGAAGGACCACTTCCTCGGGCCCGTCGTACTTGCCGAACACCTTGGTATGGGTGAGCATCGCGCGAGAGGCGGGGGCGTTGAACCAGCCCAGGTTCAGAACCGGTTCCGGTTCGCAGGCGCCAATGAAATACCACTGTCCATCGGCCCAGGCCTCCACCCAGGCGTGGTTGCTTTCCGTATGGGCCCAGCGGGGGGTATACACCTGACGGGCCGGGATGCCCACGCTGCGGAGGGCGGCTACGCAGAAGGTAGATTCCTCACCGCACCTTCCCAGGGCGTTCTTGAGAGAAGCCATAGGAGCGTGCGTACGGCCGTCGGATGGCTGGTAGGTCATCTTCTCGTGGCACCAGTGGTTCACTTCCAGGATGGCGTCCTTCATCGAGAGTTTCTCCACGCGGGGCTTGAGTTCATCGTAAAACACCAGGCGGGCGCTGTCCAGGTCTTCATTGTTGGTCCTCAGGGGCAGCACAAAGTGACGGAACTCCCGCTCCGGCGCTTTCCAGGGCATTTCCTCACGGGCCTGGAGGGATTTACGCACATTGGCCAGATAGAACTCTGCCGTGTAGTCTGTGACGTCTGCCAGGGGCATATAGGCATACAGGAACTGCAGGGCATCCCTCTCCTGAGCCGTGATGCCTTCCGGAAGGGTCATAAAGGGCTTCAAGGCTTCGTCATTTGCTTCCATACGCGCCTGATAATCAGACACATAATATTTTGATTGGCAAGACAGGAAAAGCCCGAAGGCACAGATAAGGAACAAGATACGTTTCATAATGATACAAAACTACAAAAAAAAACGGAGACCCCGGTTAAAAGGTCTCCGTTTTTGATACTTAATGCTTTAGAAGATGTAGGCCACTCCCAGTTTAACAAGACCGGTATGGGCCTTGCGGGCCGAGATGTCCCGGTCCATAATACCGTGGTCATAACCCAGGGACACCTTGATGTGGTCAATAATTTCCAGACCCACACCGGCGCCGGCCATCAGGTCGAAACGACGGAGGTTGGGGTTGGCTTTGAAATTATCGGTAACTTCCTTGGAGTGGACGTCCAAGGAAACCAGGCACAGCTCCGGAACAAAGCCACCGAAGAAAAACATTTCCACGCGGCCGCCCAAGGGAATGTACACCTTGGCACGAAGGGGAATACGCACAAAGGCTTCTCCCAGGTTGACGGACTTGTTTCCTCCGAAATGATATCCGGCGGTGCCGTCCAGGCTGGCGCCTGCAGAGAAAGCGAAACGGTTGGAAGGACGGAAGTTGGCTTCAAAATCTACGGAAAGACCGGGAGCCGTAACGGCCTTCGCATCCGAGAAATAGTATGCACGGAAGGTGTCTCCCGCGCCGATGGAATAAGTGATATCCATCTGGGCGCTGGCAACGGTTTCTCCGGCTACCAGAGCAGTGAGAACCGCCATCAAAGCAAAAATTTTCTTCACAACAAATAAGTTTTAACCAGGTATTAATCTTCTTCCTCTTCCTGGGCGGCGTACTCGGCCAGCAGCTTGGTCTGGACGTCTGCAGGAACCTGGACGTACTCGGCAAACTTCATGGAGAAGGTTGCGGAGCCACCGGTGAGGGAGCTCAGGATGGTGGAGTAACGGTACAGTTCTGCCAGCGGTACGCGGGCGTGCAGCACGGTGAAGCCCTTCTCCATATCCTGGTTCATAATCATGCCGCGACGGGTGTTGAGGTCACTCATACAAGGGCCGACGTACTCGTTGGGGGTGATGATATCTACGTTGTAGATGGGTTCGAGAATCTTGGGACCGGCATTGCGGAAGGCCTCCTTGAAGGCATTACGACCGGCGATGATGAAGGCGATTTCCTTGGAGTCTACCGGGTGCATCTTACCGTC
>AUXO013727706.1_pt1 | contig 11364 bp, 14 predicted proteins | sample 768731 | NCBI WGS metagenome assembly AUXO01 (sample SAMN02715735, study PRJNA202380) | gut metagenome | biome: sheep rumen | host: Ovis aries | place: New Zealand: Palmerston North | reverse complement strand
CCGATGCCTTTATCCGCCAGGAACTTACAAATTGCTCACGTTTAATTCGCAAGCCAGCCGCACAAATTAAGTTGGAAAAAGAAGGTAAGGTTAAGAAGGATGTTTACCTGGACATTAACCAACCCATATCCGAGGATGGCAACACCACACTGGTCGATACATTATATATACCGGACGATAGTAAATCCGATTTGGAACAGGAAAATTCCTACGAATATTTTCACGAGGTTATGTCCAAACTATTCGAAGGAGTGAAGTTGAGGGATCGCCGTATAGTACTTAAACGATTCGGTATAGGATTCCTGCGCCCTATGCAACCAAAGGAAATCTCAGAAACAGAACACATTAGTGTTGCCAGGGTATCCCAAATTATTAACATTACTATGGATAAAATGAGGGAAAATGCTGAAAAGAGTGGTGTAAATAAGCAACAGCTATTCGATTTATTTAGGTCCGATGAGGGTTAAATTGTAGGGTATTACATATATATTTACTAAAGAAAATTAAAGGAATATGAATATATCACACGAAGTTCCATTAGCATTACTTGAAACCAGTAAGTTTTTCAATGATTTTGACTATGCATTGGTCCATTTATTCGAAAAATATCCGGAATATCTCGACTTCTATATGAAATCAGTGAAGGCTGGCCGTACTGTTTACCTGGATAATTCATTATATGAATTGGGTGAAGCATTCGATCCAAAGGCATATGTGGATTGGATAAATACATTGAGACCTACATATTATATAGTACCTGATACTTTTTGGGACACAGGCGCTACCATAGTGCAGGCAATGGATTGGTTGTTGAATCATAAACCAAGCGTTAAGGCCGAATCGAAAATGATAGGTGTGGCACAAGGAGCAACCTACGAGGATATTAGGAAGTGCTATAGATTTATGTGTAGTGTAATGGATATGGTAGCATTTACCTTTAAATTTCCAAACAATTTCGTAGAAAATAGTGGTGAGTTTTTCAAGAATAATTACACGAAAGTCCTTAAAAAATTCCAACCATTTTTACCGGATTGTAGTGAACGGGAAGCTATTGCAACTATAGAACAGGCCATTATTAGGTGTGCCGTGTTGGATACTTTATATGAAGAAGGAGTAATAGATAAGACCAAACCTCACCACCTGCTCGGTCTTCAAAATACATTGGGTCTTGAATGGTTGAAGGAACATTTTAGTTCTTACGACTGGCTCACCTCGATCGATACGAGCAACCCTATTATAAATGGTTTGATTGGTAAACCATATAAGCCTCACCAAACAATATGTGGTGGTAGGGTATGTAATGATTTTGAAGCAAAACCGAAAGAGGTATTGGCTGATTTCTTTGAAAATCAAATAGATAAAATGCAATTCGATATTATAAAACATAACGTATTGGCTTTTAGAAAATTAGCCGGAAATTCACTTGAACAAAATTATTCAATTATAAAAAACAAATATGGATATGAAAACTAATAAGCAATTTTTGGAGGTACTAAAAGCCTTGGCGGAAAATTTAACAAAAATGGACGAGGATTCGGAAAATGGTATTGATCGAATTATATTGATTGGTGCACATGGCACCGGTAAGAGTACACTTGCAAAGGCGTTGGCTGAGGAGTTGGATTTACCAATCACCGAAAGTGTGGCGCGTATAGTGATTGAAACAACTCCACGTTATGATGCTGATCCAATAGAGTTCCAGAATAGACTATGTAAAATGTCTCATTGGGATTTTACTCGCTGGAAGGATGTGCCCAATATTATGACACGCTGTCCATTGGATACCCTGGCTTATACAAAGGCATTGTCGAGGCAGAAGGAAGATAAATCAGGTGCTGGCAAGTATAAGTATGATTACGATAAATTGTACCAGGAAATCTATAATCGTTACCTGGAACAATTTAAGAAAGATGAGGTTGCTATGGAAATGCTCAAGCATAGCCTGTTTGTTTATCTTCCAATAGAATTTAAACCGGAAAATGATGGTGTGAGACCTATTGATCCGGAGTACCAGCAGGCAGTTGACCAGGCGATGAGAGAATTGATATATGAATTTCAAATTACTCCATTGGTTGTTTCCGGTAGCGTTGAGGAGCGTGTTGAAAAGGTAATTAATTATATTATGGAACACTAATAGGATTTCCCGCGGATGAATGCCCTGCCTTGTGGTGGGGTATTTTTTTTTGTTAACGAATCCATCAATTCGGGACCAAAAAAGGTGAAAAACTTTTTTGTTAAGTTTTTTAGGATTTCATTTATATAAATACGTAGAATATTATTTAAAGGAAATGGTCAATTTACGAGAATATTTCAAAAGTGATAGGAGTCTTGGAGGGCATTGGGTGGATGTATCCACAAATTACTACACCGGATACGCCTTGGTATTTCCAAAGGAATCGAAGGAGCGAGGTATTGATGGTGGCCAGATCGTAAAGCTATGGGTGCGCAAAAGAGGCACAGTAACTATGGTGATCAATTACGATCGCGGATGGAAAATGGCCCCACAGGATAAATACTCCAAAAAGTTTCTTGATACCATTGTAAAAAAATATAATTAGTATGACACCAGTAAATATAGTACTTGGACGATTCCAACCCTTCACCCTTGGCCACCTTCGTTGTGTGGAGCAGGCGTATAAGGAAACCGGTAATAAAACAATATTATGCGTTATAGAAACCAAACCGGAAAAGTGTGACGCTAAACATCCATTCTCCAGTCAGGATATTATGGGTATGTTGGAGGATCAAATTAAGGATACTCCTGAACTTCTTGGCATGTGCTTGGTATCCAATGCAGATATCGCCAAAATAGTGGAGAAGTTGGATGCAAATGGTTACGTACTTGATTCCTGGACCTGTGGTACCGATAGGTATGCCGGTTATAGTAACCAATGCAAAAAATATTGGGAAAAGGTAGGTCTCCCGAAGGAACCACAGGTAATCGAAGTAAAACGTGGAGATGATGATATATCGGCCACAAAGGTTCGCCAGTGCCTGATGGATGACGACCTTGCCGGTTATAAAAAACTAATGCCTAAACCCTGGTGGAACCACTTTGATGAATTGAAAAAAATGATACATAAGGTAATGGAAAATAATCAAGAAATGAAACCCTTGAGTTCATATATTATGGAGGCACTTTCCGGTAAGGCAAAATTCACTGTGGATGATATGATAAATGCCTACGCCTGGATACCAAACGATGATATGACCGAAAAGGAATACACCGAATTGAATTATGCAATACAGGATACCTTTAAACCGCGCCACGGTGAGTTTGAATGTTGTGGGTGCTCTTTCAAATATGATCCTAAAAAATACTCGTTCGAGGTTAGGTTTATGACCGGTAATCAAGGCAATTCTTTACAGAGCGCCATTAAGGAAATTTCCACCACTTTTACCAGGTTCGTATATAGCGTTGTGGGCGCAGACGAAGATATCGAAACCTTCTGTAAGGATATAATTTGATTTAAGTAGGAAAATCTCGCGTATAATAAACGATCTCCTATTCCTTGAATACTTTATAAGGGAATAGGAGATCCTCTTTTATATAAGAGATAAATACTGTTTATTAGGATTTGAAAATATTTCCACCAAGTGTGCGTCCAGCGCGTCCAGTTGGAAGTGAGCGTTCCACCTTCTTCCATCCACCGCGAACAGTTTTTGCAGCCAATGCATCGGCAGAAAATTCGGAGATTTTAGAGGAGGCCTGTGAAACCACATCGTTAATGGTGGTATGGAATAAGTTTCCAAAGGTTAATTTATTAAGGAGATCGCCTGCCGAATTTAATGCAACATTTACCAGATTGGATGGACTATATGATTGTATTGTGCTCACAATATTCGACCCTACTGTTTTAACATCACCAGCAAATTTACTCACAGTGCTACCAATTTTAGTGCCAAGAAATCCGGAATCATTGGTTCTTATATTATCACCCAGGGTTACATCCGGTTGAACTATATTTTTATTAGACCCTTTTAATGCTGTCAATAAATCCGGATTTTGTGGGTCGCCCATTAATTTCTTATGCAATTGATATATTTCAGTAGGATCCTTTATGGTAATATTCTCGGGAATAATGTCACCGGACGAAGCCTTGCCGGATGTTTGTCCCCAACCGGTGTATCCTTTTTCATCCAAAAACAAATCACTTAACACCATATCCCCAATTTTACGCATCATAAATTCATTGTAGCGTTGTTCGTATACTTTTTTGGGTTGGATGGCTATGTTATATTCCTGTTGAAATCCTTCAGTATTATCTATGGTTGCATAGCCTGTAGAGTTAGCATTTGGATTGATTTCACATCCGTGAAGCTCTATAAGTTTTGAGGATGTAACATAAGGAGCATTACCTATACGTTTTTGATCAAAGGATGCATCCTTCATAGCTGGTACGCTACCGGAACCGATCGAAGTGTTAAATATATAAATATACATATTAAATAGGCGAAGGTTTTCCGGTAGAATTATTTTGTTTAATCTACTCGAAAAAGTTATGGCTTTATATAAGTCAAGTAAGGTTCCAATACGATTATCGTAGGAATCAGGTAAGCATTTTATGGTTAAATTTTTCGTTTCCGGTATTTTAAATTGGGTAGGATCAATATATCCCGGAATATTCAACAACTCGTCCAACCCAGTAAGCGATATAAAATACCAAGGCGACCGGGATGCAATGTTGGATAATAATTTGATGAAATTTTTTAACATTTCGGCGCGTTCCCATTCACCATTCACCATAAGATAATTAAGTGCACTATCGGCTACCATTGGAGCATTTTTTGAACCCCATTGCTCACCATTCGTTTTGGATATTGGGTCTCCGCCGGTGTAAAGCAGACCACCAGGGGATGTGAAATCAAAAAATATACGAAAATAAAAATGAGCAGGATTGTCATAAGTATTGAAATCCTCCGAGTATATATCATTGTTGCCGCCGGCCAATCTCCAGGAATTTCGCAAGGTTCTTATGCCGCTATAGGATTTGCTATCCCATTTATCTCCATTTATTACAAGAGTTTTTTGTGTTGCCATTATTGATACGATTCATTTTTTGGTGGGTTCAATCGTTGAATGTTCTCGGCTGATCTACCCAGTTTAAATGTGTTAGTCCACCCATCATTTATATCATAATCTATATTAACGTCTAATATATAATATTGGCCCGATATTGTTTTATTGATAATAAATGAATTTTCACTATCAACTTCATTTTCCGGTACAGGCGAGTTCGTGGATATTTCTTGATTATCTACATCTTCTGTCATGTAGGAATTTATATCATACCACCACACATTTACCTTATCCCCCTTGATAAGTGATAGTAATGGCATTTTGGTGCTAACCTCTATGCATTGTCCATAAATTTTTTTACGGAACATTTCACGGGCCATTCGTTGTCCGAGATAATCAAACTCTCCAATTTTTTCCCCACCATATATATAACGGGTTATTACACTATGATGAACATCTCCATCCTGTATAAGTAAGGAGGAGCACTCCTGGTCATCCATAGAATAAGTTTCGAAATTACAATCAGTGATTGACCCACCGACCATAATTGGTTTGTAACTTGAAATGAATAAAGGATTACTCATCATAGCCGGATGATTGGTAAATGCTGCCGTTGTTTGGAATGGTTCGGGTTCAGCACCGGAATCCATATCACGCATTGTGGTTGATATCCATATTTTCATATCATTCTCCGGCCGAAGTGTGTTGTATTCCTCATATATGTCCACCAATACCAAATTGTTCCAAAAATCAACCCACCAATCAAATACATGTTCCTTATTTCCTCCAAATCTAATTTCCCTCTGGAGAAACTCCGTAGGTGTCAGGTTTGGATTATATATATAACGTTTATCCTCCGATCCATCAATATTGGATGCAAATCCCAAACAAAGTTCGTTCGATACGTCATTGAATAGGGTATAGGTGTCAATCATGCCATACGATTTCATTACCACATCATTAAATTGGTTGCATGGGGTATATTTACCACGAAGTTGCACAATATTACCTGTTATTTCAGAAGACCACACAAAAAACGCCAATTCTATTTTCTTATAAGCATTATCGAATGGCGGTAAAATTTGCATGTATAATACGTTATCCAATCCAGGGGTGTCAAGGTTTTTAATCATCCCGGCAATGTCATCAATCTCCAAATAAATCTCCGGTACAGGGCTACAGGAAAGTTGCATCCTTCTTACCATTTGGAAATTGATAGTAAGATTATTAAATCTAAATAACGGTACAAATATACCTTCAACATTGGATTGTTTAATACCATCATGGGTATTATCCTCATCATCCTGCGATATCATCGGTACGACAATAGGAGGAAATTTTAATTTATTATCATGTTTTATCGTAATCATTAGTATATTATCACCCTATGTTCTTTATCTATCTTGAAACGACTATCACCTATAACTGCCTCGTTTGGTTTACGCTTTTCATTACGCGCCTTCGGTACTGGCTTGCTTTGCGATTTTCCGGATTGGTCGGATTCAATATCATTAAAGGTATCAACCAATAGGAATCTATCCAACATACCTGCAATGGGTAGTATAATTATATCTCCCTCATTAATTTCAAATGGGTTGGATATACCGTTCAATTTACATATAAGGTCACCATAAGAATCCGAACCGTAATATGCCTTTGATATTAAATCCGGACGGGCAATATTAGCCTTGTCCACCTTGAATATTTCATAATCCATATTTTCCGGCACAGTAAATGTTATGGCACCCAAATGTATTATCTCCTCATTCAGATACTTTGAAAATATTGTAGGTTTACCAGTAAGTAATGAATTAGCAAGCATATCTTTTAGTTATATTTGATTGTTCTTATTATATAATAAAGTACAAATACGATTGAATTTTGTTAATATGAAAGATTTAATGACATATCTTAATGAGGCCGTGGCCGGTAGTGTTAAAAAGAAAATTGAGTTCGATATAGTAATATCAAAATCTGCACACGCCGAGGAACGTCAAAGCCGTCACGGCACCGATGAACGTAACTTCATTTCCGATGAGGAAATACGCGAAACGATTTACCAGGCAACCGATCGTATTATTGAGGACCTTGTAAATAACCACCTGGATGTGGACGATAGATTTGTTGTAAGGGATGCAAATACCGGGGTAAATATCGTGTGCTCCATACATGCCGGTTCAAATGGACGTCATCGTCTCGATGTCATTACAGTTATACGTACAACCGAGTTCCGTAATCCCCACGGTACTTGGGTGGTGATGGTTAGATAAATAAAACACTATATATATATGAAATCATTATTGGAATATTTTAACGAATCAATAGGAGCACCATTATCAATGAGGAATAACGATAGGTTTCCAAAGGTAAAGGAGCCAGGTACCATACTTGATAAACAACAAAAGAAATACGAGTCTATTATGAACGATGTATTTAGTAAAATGCTTAAAAAAAATCTATACAACGTATTCAGTCCCTTCCATACTTATATTCACTTTAATCCAGACACATCAACTCAATTTAATATATCTATGCAGGCAACATATGGTAAAGTAAGATCTTCACATCCTGATGATGCAGATCGTGATGATTTTATATTCACTGATCCTGACGAACATGAGGATGAATTTAATCCAACATTATTCAAATATATTGCCAAAATAATGGAACAAGGAATATTCACAAATAGTTCTATAAAAAACTGGTTTAAAGCATGCGGTGTATCATGGGGCAAGACGTGGGACGATGACAATGTACCTACAGAGTTTGTATATATAAAACGAGAGGATAGATATGTTTTCGAGGATAAACTTAATAAAATAGCCAAGAAAAATAATTGGAATGTTGAATTTGAGGTGGTAAATGGGGGCATAAGGATGCTCGCAAATTACAATTGGAACCACGATTTCAAGAAATTCGCCGAGGAAACAGCCGAGCACTTCTACAAATGCATAGAAACTTATTTCGGTGACATTGCAAAGAGATTGTAAGAAACATCAGTTAAAAATATATCAGCCTATGGGTTAAATACCTGTGGGCTTTTTTTATATTTACTCAATAAAATCAAAACATTATGATAATTTCTTGCATAGATGTAGAAACCACTGGGTTGGATCGCAATAAGGATAGAATCGTCCAATTATCCGTGGCAAATTTTGATTCCGAGTCCGGTGAGGTGCTCGCAACATTCAATAAGTATATTTTGCCTTCGGGTGTATGGCATATGACTCCAGGAGCAGAGGTAGTGCACAACCTTTCGGAGGAATTTATTAAGGAAAAAGGTGTATCACTTCGTTCGGTATATCAGGAGTTTATGAAAATGATTAACCTGAACCCAATCCTTACCTATAATGGATCCACGTTTGACATAGCATTTATCCAAAAGGAATTTGAACGAGAAGGTTTGGAAACCGGGTTCGACCAACACGAATATATCGATTCGTTCGATATAGAGCGTAGGGTAAATTCAAATAAGTTAGGCGATACTTACCTGCGTTATTTTGGTAAGAGATTCGACGACGCCCATAATTCAATGTCGGACGTATTGGCCACCGTGCAGGTATATATGGAACAAAACAAGCGTTATAAATTACTTAACGATATCCGCACCGAGAACGATATGAATGTTATAGACGAATCCAACCAGGATGTAACCAAAATGATGAGGACTTCACCGGAGGGTTTCGTATATATCGATAAGGATGGTGTATTACGTTTCCGAGTTGGTAAGTATAAGGAATATCCGGTGGTTGAAGTTTGCAAGGAACAACCATCCTATATTAAGTGGCTTTTCACCCCTAACAATGGTGATAATGTGATAAGTACAATAACGAAGAAGACCATTAAACAAAATTGGTACGAAAATAAATAAAATCCTGGCTAAAATCCACCAGGATTTTTCCTATATTTATATGAAAAATTTTTAAGTCTAACCCTTTAATACATTCAACGAATGATAGTAAACAAAGCAACAGCCAAATACCAGAAACTTGGTAAAGAAGGCATTAAGGGATTCGAATGGCCGGACTCACGTTCCGATATAGCACGAATTCAGGAATCAACGGAAATGTTCCGTAATCTCTCAATCGAAGAAGCATTTGCACATGCTTACCGAGATGAAATGAACAAAACAACAATCTCTCGCCTCCGCGAAATTAGTGGTAAGAACGAATGCCGTTCACTTAAGCCAGGTGACGTAATCGAATTGCAGGTAAAGGATATCACCAAGAAGGGTGTAATATTCGAACAAAACGCCTACAAGGAAACCATTATCTCCACAATTAACCTCTATCAGTATCCTACCTTCCGTAATTTTCTCCCAAAGGAACCTCTCCGCTGCAAAGTAATGTCATTGGATGTCAATAAGATATATGTTGATCCATTCCAGCCACTTATCGATGACTTCATTAAGGAAATCCAGAATACCATTGATAACCAGGCAAATATCAATAAGCCTATCGTTACCAGAATCACAGATTTACAGCATATGAGAAGTGGTTACATTGGTAACATTAGAGTTCCGGCTATCTCAGATTTGTGTGGCAAGGATATGTATATGCAGGCCTTTATTCCAGGTTCGCAAATCACATTGAATATCGCCGACGACTTCACCAAATGGGATGGTAAGGATGTGGATACCTTTATCACTAATCTTTCGATTCGTCCAGGTACCACCGACGTTACCGTTGCTTGTTCCGCAAAGGAATATCTCAGATTCCTTGGTAACCTTAATATAATCCAATTGTTCAAGGATTACTGCGAAGGAAACAAGGCTTGGAAGGAAGCACAGGAAAAGGTACACGAAGGTAACATCACCGGTATATGTAACACCCGTTCAAAGACCGGAGTATTTGTTGAAATTCCAAGCATGGGAATCACTGGTATGGTTCCTGTTCATCCGGAAGTTATTAACACCTACAAGCCAGGTCCTGTAAAGGTAAAGATTACCGGATTCGATGAGCTTATGAAGTTCAACAAGGAGGTTGATCAAATGCAGCATGTTGAGCCTTGGAAGATCGAAAACGATGTTCTTAAGCGCATCAATGTAAAATGTGTGTTGGAATTTGTAAAATAGGGAACCCCTATAAATAAGAAAAGGTCCTCGGTGAGGACCTTTTTTATTGTTTTCTTGGTATAAAATCGAATTGAATATTATTAAAGGTAAAAGTTACCTCAAATGTGTCGGCCTCCCTGGACACCTTATCGTAGGAAAAATCCAAACCGGCTATACCATTAAACTCAGGTTGCATTAACATCATGCGTGAAGTTGGCAAGGCATTTTCATCCAGGAAAGTAATATCGAACACATCACTATCCTTACTACCATAAAGTTCAGGACGGCAAAATCTCCAGAATATAGTTTCGTATAACATAAAGTAATTGAATAACCCCTGATTTTGCCTAAACGTTACAGTAAACGTATTTGCAATTTTGGATAGGATATTTCCGGATATTAAAGTCGAGTTCGCATGTGCCGGTTCAATATTGATTTTACCTTTGGCTGGATTTTGTTTCATCTGGTTGTGCGATACCTGTTGCTGTTCCACTATTATGTTTTCTATGCCCGGTAACTGGATACCACGAATACTCTCGTTAAGGTAATCCATAGAATTGGTAAATACGTTGGAGTTTTTAGCTATAATCTCATCGTATTTATTACGGATCACCTCCGGGATGAACTCCTTTGGAATCATAAACCTAAATTGGTCAAATCGTGGTGGTAAACTTAACATATTGCATTTAATGGTTTTACTTATTAAATAATAAGGCCGGAAAAAAATTTAATATTCTTTGTTAACGAACCTAACTGTTCGAGACCAAAAAAAATGATTTTTTTTTGTTAATTTATGGTGGGTTTCCTTTATATAAATTTGTAAAACTTTAAAACAATGAATACTATATCAAAATCTTACATCATTTATAAGAGAGATGCCAAGTATGAGGTTGCAGAATCCTCATTCAAGCACCTTATTAAGGATGATGAGATTATAATCGAAGGTATATCAAATTGTAGGGAAGCAAGATTGACAGCTGGCCGTATGAATTGTGGTCTATTTGAGCTTGTTTCTTGGAATATATTGCTAAATTGTAAAAACTTATAAATTATAAAACTTTAAAATTTAATAACTATGTCAGCAGAAACTAATTCAAAAGCAACTGGAGGAATGGGATTGGGCACTGTATTGTTCATTGTATTCCTGATTTTGAAATTGTGTGATGTAATCGATTGGTCCTGGTGGTGGGTAACGGCTCCGTTGTGGATACCGGCCGGATTGGCTTTGATTATAATTATCATTTGTGGGATAATTATGGCTTGCACAGATAGGCCTTCAAAATACTGGTGG
>AUXO011986058.1_pt1 | contig 11364 bp, 10 predicted proteins | sample 768731 | NCBI WGS metagenome assembly AUXO01 (sample SAMN02715735, study PRJNA202380) | gut metagenome | biome: sheep rumen | host: Ovis aries | place: New Zealand: Palmerston North | reverse complement strand
ATATAAGTAATAACCACTATATTTTGCTTTTTCATTAATAATGAGTATGTTTTCATCTATTTTTAGCCAATTTTTAATAGTATGTGGTTCTAATAGGGAGCGAGATTCATTCTTCCAATGGGATTATAATTTTTCAGAAGATATTATAAATGTTTTAGGGTTGCCACGTTATGATAATTTATCTACTGATGACTCTAAAAAACAAATAGTTTTCATGCCTACATGGAGGGGAAATTTAAAGAGTGAAACTGCATTATTTAATTCTGAATTCTACAAATCTTTGAATTCTTTCATAAACAACGAAAATATGCATAATTTCTTAAAAGAACGAGGATATGATTTTGTTTTTAAACCTCATCCAGAATTATTAAAATATTTGGAGTACATGGAATTAAATGAAAATATTACAATATCATTAGAAGATTCTTATTAAGATTTATTCCGAGATTCGTCAATATTAATCACAGATTATTCATCGGTAGCATTTGACTTTGCATATCTCAAAAAACCAGTAATTTATTATCAACCAAATGATGATTATCCATATGAAAAAGGATATTTCGTCTTTGAAGAAATGGGATTGGGGGATGTAATACTAAAAGAAGAAGATACCGTTGATAAAATTAAGGAATACATTGATACTGGTTGTTTAATGGAAAATAAATACATTGAACGAGTGAATAATTTCTTTAAATACATGGATAAAAATAATTGTAAACGGGTATATGAATGGATTTTAAATGATTAATAAAGATATACATTTAATAAAATAAAAAAAATTGTAATGGGGGAGATTCTTAAATAATACTTTTTTTAGTTGAATTAACGATAGTTCCAAATGCTGTTTCATTCTTTTTACCAGTAACAAATACATGGTAAATTATACCATTTTTCTGGTAATAATAATTTGTGTGTACAGTTTTATTGTCCTGTTTCAAGGTAATACTATCTACAGATGCATTACCTACATTAAATTGTTTTTGAATTACTTCATCATTTTTATATTTATTTTTATAATCGTTAAATACATCATCTATTGATTTATTATTGTTTTCATTTATATACTAAGTCGTGTTTTTATTTCCTAAAACTATACCATTGGTGTTGTTGGATTCTTTTACACTAAATCCATTTGGAATAGCTACAGTGGACTTACCAAAACTAGCTGTGTTCATGTTAATATAAGTATATGCTCCTAATCCTGCTAGAACCAGGGCAACTATGACAAGAACACCGATAAGTTTCTTATCCATATATAGCCTCTACACATATTAATTCAATAATTAATAATGTGTAGTTAATATGATTAATACTTATTCATTTGAATAAAGTTTTTTGAATGATATGGATAATTTATAATTTATTTTTCACATTCAACACATTTTAATGCTTCTTCAATGACCTTCCACATATCGAAGTATTGGTACATTCCGAGTCTTCCACCAAATATCACATTATCTTCCTTATCAGCTAATTCTTTATATTTGGAGTATAATTCAGAGTTTTTATCATCATTTACAGGGTAATATGCTTCCTCGCCTTTGGTCCATGTTTTAGGGTATTCTCGTGTAATGATTGTTTTATCAGATTGACTATCTTCAAAGTGTTTATGTTCAATTATTCTGGTGTATGGGGTCTTGCTATCAGTGTAGTTTATTACGGCATTTCCCTGATAGTTTTCAATATCCAAACATTCCTCTTCAAAGTTTAATCCACGATATTCAAGTTCTCCATAGCAGTAATCATAATATTCATCAATCATACCAGTAAACACGACCTTATCGGCGATATTCAACCATTTTTCTTTATCATCAAAGAAGTCTGTGTTTAATTTAACTTCAATACCTTCAAGCATTTTCTCAATAATTTTGGTATATCCTCCTATAGGAATTCCTTGATACATATCATTGAAGTAGTTATTGTCAAATGTAAATCTAACCGGTAATCTTTTAATAATAAATGATGGTAGTTCAGAACATTTCTTTCCCCATTGTTTTTCAGTATAACCTTCAATAAGCTTTTCATATATGTCACGACCAACAAGGGATATTGCCTGTTCCTCTAAATTTTTAGGCTCATTTATATTGGCATCAGCTTTTTGCTGTTCAATCATATCCTTAGCTTCTTGTGGTGTTTTAACACCCCACATTTGGTAGAATGTATTCATGTTAAACGGTAGGTTATACAGTTCACCATTGAAGTTTGCAACTGGACTGTTAGTATAACGGTTAAATGTTGCGAATTGGTTTATATAATCCCATACTTGCTTATTGGATGTGTGAAATATATGTGCACCGTACATGTGTACATTGATACCTTCTTTTTCAAGAGTATAAATATTTCCACCAATATGGTCACGTTTTTCAATTATTAAACATTTTTTACCTATTTTATTCATTTCATGTGCAAAGACGGATGAAAACAATCCTGATCCTACTAGTAAATAATCATATTCTGCCATTTTATCACCTTTTAAATATTTTTTTCATGTTTGTTGTAACTGTTCTTAAGGGCTTAGTAATCTTCCAACTGTTGGATGAAAGAAGTGTGTTGTATTTGTTTTTATAATCATTTTTTTCAAGGTTTAAAGTTTCATATTCTTCCTTTATTTTCTTGTTTTCCTGTTCTAATTGTTTATTTATCACACGTATTTCATCAATATTTTCTTTATCATATATTAAAGGAGCATTTTTTGCTACACGATACTCCTCATAATTATTTGAGGATAAAACCAAGTTGAAATCATTTTGAATATCATAAGCAAGGTTATATTCATCCTTAATGTGTATTTTATTGAATTCATTCTGTGCATATTTAAAGTAATACTCTGAATTTGATGAAATTATATAATATAATATCTGGTATATTTTAAATTTTATAAATTCGCTTTCAAATTCTTCATAGTAATCATTTTTAACCAAAAACTCTTCAACAATGTCACATATCCTAAATATGTCAAAAGCGTTTTTTGATGTATTGTTGACGCTATTTGGATTGTTTACTCTATAATGATACAGTATTTCAGGAACATAAGATATGCTTTTTGCTCTTAGAATACTTTTTACGTGAAATAGGACATCATCAAATGCTAGATTGGTTGGAAATTTTATATCCTCATACTTTTCCAGAAATGTTCTTTTGTATAGTTTTAGCCATGGGGCAAAAACGGAGTTTAATACATAATGATTTATATCATGGTATGTAAATGAGTGCTCCTCAAAATTTATCTCCGGATATTCGTATTCAAAATCATACTTGGAATTACTATTGTCGTTCTTATTATCATAGATCAAACCATATTTAAACAAGACGATATCTGAATTATTATTTATGGCGTTATGGTATAATTTTTCTAAAGTATTCTTTTCTATCAAATCATCAGGGTCAAAAAAGTAAATATATTCTCCGCATGCCTCTTTAAGTCCTCTATTTCTAGCACATCCACAGCCACAATTTTCCTGATTAACAATTTTAATTTTATCGTTTTTTGATGAAAAATCTTTTAATAAATCTAATGATTTATCTGTAGAACCATCATTAATGCAAATAATATCATAATCATCAAATGTTTGATGTAAAAGACTATTTAACGATTCGGTTAAGTATTTCTCTACATTATAAACGGGAACAATTACTGATATTTTTGGAATGTAGAAATAATTCTCAATTCCATCTAAAATTCCATAATTATTATTCTCAAATACATCCTGAATGATGTTATATAATTCAATGTCTTTTTTATTGTCGTCAAAATAGGAAATATATTTGTAGAATGTTTCGATATATTTGGATAATGTGTTTGAAAATTTTTTATTCTCATTCAATATATCAAATGTGTCTTTAAAATGTTTCACGTAATCGTATTTTATTTTGTAGTTATTTATTTTATCCAAGCTATCGTTTGGTGAATAACGATATCCATAGAAGTCCACTGGAACATTGTATATCTTATCTACTTTTGTTAGGATATTTGCTAAAAAGATAGGATCTTCGCCACGTTTAATATCAGGAAATACGAATTTGTTTTCCAATAAAAATTTTCTTTTAAATATGTTTTTATAAAAAGAATAAGGAATCCCGTAATCTTCAGGTAGAATTGTTTGATATTCCTCAATATATGGTAAGTTATATGTTTTAACAATTTTACCCTCTAAATTAATTCCCATGATGTTTGCTGAAATCATGTCTGCATCATATTTAATTGCTTCATTATACATTAACTTTAATGAATTATCATCTAAAAACAAGTCATCAGAATCAAGAAATGCAATATATTCACCACTTGCATGTTTCAGGGCATTGTTTCTAGCGATAGCGGGACCAAGATTATCTTGACTTAAAATTATAAAATTAGGGTATTCTTTTTGAAATTTTTTTAAAATTTTCAATGAATTATCTGTAGATGCATCATTTACACAAATAATTTCAATGTCTTCCAATGATTGATTGATGATACTATTTAGAGCATCTTCTAAATGTTCCTCATCATTATATACGGGCATTACTACGGATATTTTCATCTAATTATTCTCCATTTATTAATCTATACTTTATTGATGATTAATTGTAGATTTTATTAAATATATATTTTTCTAAAAATCCATAGTTATGTATAAATTTTATCTAAAACAAGTCTCAAGAGAGTTTTTAAAAGAATTTTTAATATTGAAGAAAAGCATTCTACTTTTAACTCATGCTATCTTATTTTTTAATAGTGTACTTTTCAAAGTTTTTATCATAAATAAATATTTTTTTATACTAGAATTAGTAATACATATTAAACATATTTCATTGTGGATTTTTATAATGTAATTCATGAGATGTATAAAAAAGTAAGGTAGTTTTTTCATGGTAGATGTTTCAATAGTAATGCCCATATTTAATGAAGCTAAATACTTGAATAGATCAATAAATAGTGTTATAAAACAGAACATAATCAACAAGGAATTGATATGTGTTAATGATGGTTCAACAGATGACTCTAGGGAAATCCTAGAAAAATATGCAGAAAAGTATGACTTTATTAAAGTAATAAATCAAGAGCATAAAGGAGTTAGTAATGCTAGAAATAAAGGATTAAAAGAATCAAAAGGAGATTATGTATCCTTTTTGGATGCTGATGATGAATTTTTAAATACGATAGCATTACAATCAATGTTTGATGTAGCTGTTGAAAATAACGCAGATATGGTTTCTTCAAATATTAAAAGAAAAGATGAAAATGGAAATATTATAATAGATTCCAATTATTTGAAGAACTATTATAACTATTTTCCAAATGATACTATTATTGCTACTGCGGATTATGGAATCCCCGGAGCATTTTATAAAAATATATATAAAAAATCTTTCCTGGAACAAAATAATATCTCATTTCCTGATTTAAAAAAAGGTTCAGATAGAGTATTTTTGATGAATGTATTAAAATCTATTGAAACGATACCCGTCATTAATAAAAATTTATACGCTTATCATCATTTGGCAAAGAGTATTTCTGAATATAACATCAATACCTATGATGAAAAATATGACTATATTAAGCATTTTAAATTGATTTTTGATAGTCTTCTTAATCAAAATGATAATCTTTCTTTTGAAAATTATAAACGAACATTTCTTGATTATTTACTATATGGACAGAATATCTATGATGATGAATTAAAAGATATCCTTTTTAAAGTTTTTTCAAAGATTGAGGATTATTTTAAACCCGATGAGGATGCATATATATACATTCAAGAATTTTATACAGAAAATGGTTATACTAATGATAAAAAACTTTCTACTTTTGCTGATTTAAAATATCATATATTTAAGCAGGCTATTGTAGGAAATAATATAACTTTTGATGATATGGATAACTATGAAAAATATTCTGATGAGAATAATGAGCTAGTGATTGAATCTATTAACGGATTAAAAAGGTTGGATTCTATATTTGATGAAGATTTAATTAATCTATACAAAAACATTGATAAGTTAAATCAAAAAAATGACATGTTAAATAAGTCAAATGAAAAAATTTTATCTTCAAAGAGTTGGAAAATAACGGAATCTTTCAGAAAAATCAAGCATTTAATAACTAGGTGAGGTGTATTTATGGTAAGTGTTTCAGTAGTTATTCCGGTTTATAATGTTGAAAAATATCTTAAAGAGTGTTTGGACAGCATTGTTAATCAAACGTTGTCTGATATTGAAATAATTTGTATCAATGATGGATCAACGGACAGCAGTCTTGATATCCTTCAGGAATATGCTTCGTGTGATGATAGGATAGTCATATTCAATCAAAAAAATCAAGGTCATGCTGTGGCTACTAATAAAGGTATTGACATGGCTCGAGGTGAATATCTTTTCTTAATGGATTCTGATGATATTCTGAAATTAAATGCATTAGAATTAACATATAATGAGATTACAGAAAAAAAAGTTGATTTTGTATTTTTCAAATCATTGAATTATGATGATCAAAAGGATGAATATTATGAAAGTGAAAATTTTTCTATGAATAAAATATTTGAAGTAGTGGGAAATAAAATATTTGATTATAATGATATAAAAGAATTGATGTTCAATGCGTGTGTAACTCCATGGAGTAAACTATATTCAAGAGAATTTATTATTAGGGAAAATATACGTTTTCCGGAAGGTCTAATATTTGATGATAATGTATTCTTTTATGAATCATTGTTAAAAGCTAAAAAAATTAGTTTCTTAGATGAATTTTTATTCATCCGTCGGTGGTATGCGACATCATCAACTATGAATGGGGATTTACGATTTGCAGATTCAATGCCTATATCAAATAAGATTATCGAAGTATTTCGGGAGAATAATGAATATGAAACTTACAAAGAATATCTTTTAAATAATAAAATTGAAATTAATGTTGCACGTTATTTTGAAATAAAAAAACAATTCAAATCAGAATATTTCAATATTCTTCGCGAAGATTTTAAACAATTTTTAGAAGCAAAAGATGTTTTTGAAGAATTGGTTAGTATTCTAAATGAGGAAAATAGAAAAAGTTTTTATTTTGTTATCCTTTCTGAAAATAGTATAGAATTTGATCAATTAAGACAATTAAACGATAAATACAATAACATATCTGAATTAAACCATAAATTGGATCAATTACAATTGAAACATGGAAATCTCGAGAAGAGGAATACTGATTTAGTGAATTCAAATAGTTGGAAGTTAACAAAAATTTTTCGTTTATAACATGATATTTATTTATTAATAGTCCAATATTAAATTTCAATAATTTCTATCTTTTTAAAATTGATTAACTCTTTTTTTAAAACTTATTATTTTTATTTAAAACTAAAATAAATCATCTATTTTCATTTTTTTGATTATTGGCACAAGTATGATGACATTTTTTAGAAAAAAATATATAGTATATGTTGTAATATATTATTATTATTTTATGATGAAGATTTTTAGCATATATTCGATTAGGTGGATGTGTTCCACTTTTTATCTATAATTTTTCATCTAAGGGAAATTGTATGTTGGCTAATTAAATTCTATTTAAAGTTAAATATACTTTTTAATTATTATCATTATGGAGATTTTTATGGTTGAAATATCAGTAATAATGCCTATATATAATGTATCATATTTTTTGAATAAATCCATTGAAAGTATTCAAAATCAATCAATAGAGGATATCGAAATAATTTGTGTAGATGATGGATCTACAGATGATTCAGTAGAGGTATTGGAAAAATTACAAAAAAAATATAATAACATCACCATTATAACTCAAGAAAATTCTGGGCCAGGTGGTGCTAGAAACAATGGTATACTGCATGCAAGTGGTGATTATATAGCATTTTTGGATGGGGATGATATTTTCTTAGATACTCAAGCTTTAGAGAAAATGTATTCTACAGCCAAAAAATATGACTTTTGTCCGTTAGTATGTGCAAATTTAAGAAGAATCGAACAAGATTATTCTGTTGATGAATATTATGATTATTTGAATTCAAAATTTCATTATTTCTTAAAAGAAGATATTGTGGATGTTGAAAGTTATGGAATTCCATTTGGATTTTATAAAAATATTTTTAATAGGGAATTTCTCTTAGAAAATAATATTCTATTCCCAGATTATCGTTTTGGTGAAGATCCATTATTTATGATTAATGTTTTAGAAAAAATAGATAACTTCCCAGTAGTACCTGTTGATTTGTATGGATATAATCATTCCATAGGTGGAGGAGTCAATGAAAAAATCACTACCTACGAGAAAAAATATGATTATATCCTTAATTTTAAGCGTATATTTGACATCTTAATAAAAAATAATTATCAAAAAATTTTATCAGGGTACAAAAAAGAATTTATTAATTATTTAATTTACTCTGATAATATGTTAGATTCTGATATTAAGGAGATTGTTCAATCCCTCTTTGAAAATTATGATGATTACTTTTCAAAAGGGGACTATGGATTTTTCGTTATGGAATATCTGCTAAATTCGGATGAAATTCTTGAAAACTCTAATGATGATGAGTATCAATTAATTAAAAAGTGTTTATTTGAAGAAACATGTATCGAAGGTAATTTTATCGGCGTTGATAGGTTAAGAAATTTCTTTGATTCAGTATCCTTAAAATTTGATGAAGATAATTTGGATGTAATTTCGTATCATAACATTTGTGAAGTTAAATCTGATTTAAACAAACATTCATCAGTAGTATATGATGAAGTCGAATCTTTAAATGAAAATATAAAGGTAAATATGTTTGATAAAAATGCTGAACATTTAAAGAAATTCCTAGAATGCCGTATAGATATTAAAAATTATGGTACTGTTACTAACAATATTCATTTACTTGAATGTGATGATTCTTTATGCAATATTTATCAGCCAAGATGGTTTAAAAATAATGAAGGTATCGGAACAGTTATAAATAGTGTAAAAGGAAATTTAAACTTAAAATTTGAATGTATCAATGATGGTAATCTCATAATTGATTTTAAGAGTATAGATTATAGAGATAAAGAAGGAAATAGGATTCCAATATTCATTGATTATACGGATATAAAAATTGATGGGGAAAATATAATTGATGGAAGAGTGTCTTCATGGCACGATGAACCTTTTGTTTATGAAACAGAGGTCGTGGATGGTCAAATAGTTAACATTGAAGTAAATTGGTTACCTTTAAATGTTTCAACCCGCATTAACATGCATTCTGATGAAGATCCGTTATTAAGTAAATTCTTAGAATGTAGAGTGGATGTAAAAAATTATGGTTCATCAGATAATAATTTGGAAGTTTTAGATTGTGATGATGTTAATGCAAATATTTCTAGACCTAGTTGGTTTAATGATTTTAATGGTATAGGTTATGTAATTAACAGTATTGCAGGTAATTTGAATTTGAATTTGCAATGTATAAAGAGGGGAAATCTTAAATTTGAATTTAAAGGTATCGATTATAGAGATAGGAATAATAATAGAATCCCTATTTTTATTGATTATACTGAAATATCCATTGATGGAAAAAACATTCTTGATGAAAATGTAGTGGCATGGCATGATGATCCGTTTACTTACAACATGCAGGTAGACGATAATCAAGTAGTTAACCTACAATTCAGTTGGTTACCATTAAACAATCATAATGATAGTAAAAATCTGTTTACAAAACGTGACATAGATTATATGGATAATATGATTCAATCCAAAGATATTGAAATAAATAACTTAAGAAATGAATTAAATCATTTAACAAATGAAAATGAACGGTTAACTGAATTTAAATCAAATGTTTTAAATTCTAATTCATGGAAAATTACAGAACCGCTACGTAAATTAAAAGGTAGAAAATAATATTGGAAATAATGTGTATTTTGTTGTTAAGGTGTGATAATTGATGGTAAAATTGTCTATAGTAATGTATGTGTCAAATGCTGAAAAATATTTGGAAGACTCATTAAACAGTCTTCTCAATCAGACATTTAACGATTATGAAATCCTTTTTATTGATGATAAATCATCAGATAAGTCTTTATCGTTTATTAAAAAGTTTTCCAAGAAGTTCAATCATTTCAAAATAATCTCTTTAAAAAACTATGATTATTCTGTCGCTATAAATAAATGTATTAATTGGGTTGAGGGTAAATATATTTATTTTATGGATGCACATAATATTTTAAATCAAGATGCTTTATCAATAATATATGGATCTGCTGAAAAAAATCGAGTCGATTTTTTAATCTGTGATGCATTTAATGATAAAATATTTGATTCATTTATGTTACGTAAATTAGAATCAAGAAGTAAACTTAATAAATTCACTGAAAATACATTTAACTATACTGAAGTGAGGGATTTACTATTTGAATTTGATTGTAATTTAGAAAATAAACTATTTTCAGTTGATTTTATAAAGAAAAATAATTTATTGTTACATGAAAACTTATCCTTTTCAGATTATGTATTCTTCTATGATTCCTTATTGTCCGCTGATAGAATATTTTATGTGAGAGATTCCATTTTTGATGAAAATTCATTGAATATAATGTCTTCTTACATTACTAATTCGAAGTTATATGATTGTATTGATGTCTCAAATTTAATCATAGATGTATTTAAAAAGCATTCCCTCTTTGATAAATATAAACGTTTATTATTTAATAAAAAATTTGATTTGATGATGGATTGTTTTTATAGGATAGATGAAGACTATAAAGAAGAATATTTTAAACTTATGAAAAATGATTTGTTCAATATATTAATGAACAAAAGGGAAGGTAAAGAGTTTATGAATAATTTGAATTATCATAATAAAAAACTATTCGAACAAGTGTTAATCTCTGAAAATATGTATGAATATTTATTATTACGTGATACATACCTTGATAGAATAAAATTTGACAATACCCTGAATCGAAACATTTGCTTAAAACCTTATTTAAAAGATAAAGTGATAACATGTACAAAGTAGGACTCATTGGTTCTGGTAGTTTAGGCACGGCATTGGCTCAGATATTATCAATAAATGTTGATGAAGTTATTTTATATACCAGACGTTTACAGTTGTGTGAAACGATAAACAAAACTCACTATAATACTGAGTATTATCCTAATGTTAAATTAAATGATAATATTCACTCAACGAATGATTATGATGATTTGAAAGATTGTAAAATCATATTTTTAACAATCCCCTCATCAGCATTTAGAAACACATTAATAGAAATCAAAAATATTATTAGTGAAGAAACCATATTGGTAACTACTGCTAAAGGAATTGAATATCCCTCTTTAAAAACTATGGGTGAAGTGATTGAAGAATATTCCACTAATGATTATGTTGCATTATCTGGACCCAACTTTGCATC
>AUXO018343820.1_pt1 | contig 11365 bp, 5 predicted proteins | sample 768731 | NCBI WGS metagenome assembly AUXO01 (sample SAMN02715735, study PRJNA202380) | gut metagenome | biome: sheep rumen | host: Ovis aries | place: New Zealand: Palmerston North | reverse complement strand
TTTCTCGAACAAAGCGGTGTCGACCTCATCAGTGTGTTGTCCCGCAAACACGGGTCGAACGGCCGGCTTCTTACTTTGTGAACCCGCCGGCAACTGCTTGACGTATTTGGAAAACATGACGGTGGTGCGACCGAAGAGCACGTCTTTGCCGTAGGGCGTGATGTGCAGGTGGTTTGCCTCGTCGTACATCACATCAATCAATCCCAGTTGTAACATTTGCAGCAGATAAGCGTTCCACTCACCGAAGGTGATATGGCGCCCAACGCCATAGGTGGGCAAGCGGTCATAACCGGCCATCAACAACTCGGCCTTGTGCGAGCCACGCAGGATGTCGATTACCATCATGGTGCCCACCTGCTCATGGGTTCGGGCAATGGCACTCATGGCCATCTGCGACAACCTCGTGCCGTCGATTCGCTCCGGCGGATTGTGACACACGTCACAATTGTGGCAGTCGGTTTCGTAACTCTCGTTGAAATAACTGAGCAGTATCCTGCGCCGGCACACCGTCGCCTCGGCATATTGCTGCATGCGCCGCAATTTATCGATATTGGTCTGGCTTTGCCCGCTTTCCCGTGCAAATTTTGACAACGTCACCATATCGCCCAGCGAATAAAACATGAGTGCCTCGGCAGGCATGCCGTCTCGACCGGCCCGCCCTATTTCTTGGTAATAACATTCCATGCTTTTGGGCATGTTGCTGTGGACCACCCAGCGCACGTTGCTCTTGTCGATGCCCATCCCGAATGCTATGGTGGCGCAAATGACGGGCACTTCATCGTTAATGAACGCCCGTTGAACTGCGTTGCGCTCATTGTTGCTCATGCCTGCGTGGTAGGCCATGGCATGAATGCCCAGCGCCTGCAGGCGCTGGGCCATCGTTTCGGTGTTCTTGCGGCTCAAGCAATAGATGATGCCGCTCTGGCCGGGTCGGCGTGCTATAAAATTGGCTATTTCTTTGAGTTTTGCCCGGCCACTGATATTTTTTCTCACCTGCAATGAAATGTTGGGGCGGTCGAACGACGACAAGAAAAGTCGCGCATCGGCGATGCCGAGTTGCCGGGCTATGTCATCACGGGTCAAGCGGTCGGCGGTGGCGGTAAGAGCCATGACGGGAACACTGGGAAAATGTTCTTTCAGGACCGACAACCGGGTGTACTCGGGGCGGAAATCATGGCCCCACTGAGAAATGCAGTGGGCTTCATCAATAGCTATGAGACTGATTTTCATCTCATGTGACCACATGTCGAGTTCGCTGAGCAACTTTTCAGGAGAGATATACAGCAACTTGATGTTCCCGGCAAAAACATTCTCAATAATCGAGCGGTTTTGGGTATCGGTTTGTTGACTGTTGACCGCGGCAGCCGGCACCCCATTGGCTCTGAGGGCATCCACCTGGTCGTTCATCAACGCCAGCAACGGCGACACCACTATGGTACACCCCGGGCTGAGCAAGGCCGGAATCTGGTAGCAAAGCGATTTCCCGCCGCCCGTGGGCATAAGCACTACAGCGTCACGGCCCTGCATCACATGGCTGATAACCTGCCACTGCAGCGGATAAAAGTGGTCGTAGCCATAGAAGCGCTTCAGCACGGCAAGCGCCTGTTGCTTCAATCGGGATTGTTCCATAAAATGGGGAAAAATGATAGTGTCAGAAGGCGTTTTGCTCGCCACGGAACATATTAACGACGGTCAGGAAGATGATTTTCAAATCGAGCATCACATTCCAGTTCTCGGCGTACCACACATCGTATTCCACGCGCTTTTCCATCTTCCACAGTTCATCGGTCTGACCACGGTAGCCATTCACCTGCGCCCAGCCGGTAATTCCCGGCTTGATGGTGTGGCGAAGCATGTATTTGTCAATCAGTTCGCTGTACATCTCGGTTTGGCGCACCATGTGCGGCCTGGGGCCGACAATCGACATCTCACCACGCAACACGTTGAAAAACTGTGGCAGTTCATCAATGCTTGTGCGCCGCAAGAAGTTGCCGAAACGGGTTTTGCGGGGGTCGTTCTTCGATGCCTGCAGGCTATCGGCGCTGTCGTTCACACGCATGGTCCTGAACTTGTAGCAATTAAACTCACGGCCACGATAGCCTGTGCGTAATTGCTTGAAGAAAATGGGACCTTTCGACGACAATTTGATGCCGATGGCCACCGGAATAAACACCACCGGCGACAGCAGCAATGCAAAAATGGAAATCACCAAGTCTAAAGTGCGCTTGATGGCACGGTTCAAGGTTCCGCTCAGCGGATAAGGACGCACGGCCATCACAGGCACATTCCCTATGGAGTAAAGCTCGAACTTTCGTGTCACATTTCTCCCGAACTGAGGCACATAGTAGAAATCGACCGCATTGTTGTCGGCAATACGTATCATGCGCGACACATCTTGGCTGTCGTTGTCGGGAACCGCACAATACATCTCATCAACGAGATTGTCTTTGACAAATTGCTCCACGGCATCCAGATTACCCTTGTAGTCCTTGACCGTGCGTGCTTTGGGGTTGTCGTCAAAAAAGCCTAAAATCCGGTATCCATAGCCCTGGTCACTCAGCAACTCCTCCATGAGCCTGATGCCCACTGTGCCACCGCCAATGACCACAATACGCTTATAATTGAAGCCACGTGTTCGATAAGCCTTGAGAAGTTTGCGCGACCCTATCCACCAGAGAGCCAGCCCGATGAAGAACAGCACATAGAACATGAGCACCACTTGCCATGTGGTGTCGGTCAGGCCCAGGAACGATAGCAAGGTCACAAAGATGGCCAAGTGCATGAGCACCGACCGCACAACCTCAACAAGCACGCGGTCGGCATAGACCACGCGCTTGTTGTGAATGTCGGAGAAGAAATAGATGTCGACCACATAGGCCATGTTGAGCATGAGCCACACAATCTTGGAATAGAACACGTCGCTCACTCCATTATACCAGCATGTTATGAAGTAAGCCGCATTCAGCACCACGACATCTACGGCACTGAACAGCCACCTGATAAACTGTCTGTATCTGCCCTTTCCTCTCACTGCGATAGAGCCCTCTTAAATAACCTTGGATAAGTTATCAGATTTTCTCGTCAATGAGTTTGATTTTTTGTTCCAGAAGCACTATCTCGTCGCGCAGCTTGGCTATCTTACGCTCCATCTCCTTGACGATGCTGCTGCCGCTCTTCGACTGCGCATTGAAGAATCCCATGTTGTTCTCGTAGGTCTTCAATTCGCTGCAACGCTGCTCGTAGGTGCGCACCAGGCGGTCGCGCTCATGATATGCTTTGTCACTGCCAATCTGGCTCAAAGAACTCTCGAAGCTGGCCAAGTTGGCTCGCACAGCCTTCATGTCGAATTTTTCGAAAGCTTTGTCTACTTGCTCCTTATATTCGGCGTAAAGCTTGTCTTTCTCCTTGAATGGCACATGCCCTATCGATTGCCATTTACTCATCAGCTCGCGCACTGTTTGAGCTGCGGCTTCGGCATCTTCACTTTCCAAAACGGCTTTGAGCTGGGCTATCACTTCTTTCTTGGCTTTCATGTTCTCATGCTCAATGGCATGCACGCTGCTGGTCTGTGATTTTTTCTGCTCAAAGAAGTAGTCACAAGCTGCGATGAAGCGTTTCCAGACGGCGTCGCTGTGCTTCTTCACCACCGGACCGATGGTTTTCCATTCTTTTTGGAGTGCCACCAGTTCATCGGTGGTCTTCTTCCATTCGGTGCTGTCCTTCAGAGCCTCGGCACGCTCGCACAACTCATTCTTTTTGGCCAGGTTGGCAGCGAGTTCCTCTTTCATGCGCTTGAAGAATTCGGCCTTCAGTCCGAAGAATTCATCGCAAGCCTTGCGGAAACGGGCAAAGAGCTGCGCATTCACCTTGCGCGACGCGAATCCCAGCTGCTTCCACTCTTCCTGTAATGCGATGATTTTCTTTGTAGCCTCGTCCCATGCGGCATACGTCTTCAGCCCGTCGGTGGAAATGGCTTCAATCTTCTCACAAAGGGCGGTCTTGGCATCAGCATTGTCTTTCTCCTTGCCCTTGCGGTCCTCGAAGAACGTTTGGTACTTCTTGTTGATAATGCTCGATGCGGCTTTGAAGCGAGCCCACAAGTCCTCGCGCAAATCCTTTGCCACGGGGCCGGTCTCGCGCCAGGTGTTATGCAATTCTTGCAACTTCTTGAAAGCAGCCACGATGTCGCTTTCTTCATCAAGTGCTTCGGCATCGGCACAAAGTTGCTGCTTCAGCTCCAGATTCTTCTTGAAGTCGTAGTCGCGCAGCTCCTTGTTGATTTTTAGAAGGTCATAGAATTTCTCAATGGCCTGCTGGAACGACTTCCACACCACCGTTTCGGCTGTGGCGGGCACGGCGCCGGCTGCTTTGAACTCTTGCTGCAACTGCTGCACGCGGCCATATTGGCGGTTGATATTATCGGGGTCGCTTGTAATGCGATGAATTTCTTCTATAATTTCCTGCTTTTTTTGCAGATTGGCCTCGCGTTGTGCCTCCTGGGCAGCGTTGAACTCCGCGCGTTTCTCCTTGAGCTGATTGAGCAACTCTTTCATTTTAACCTCCTCGGGGTCGTCTTTCACTGCAAATGCCGCCTCTTCGTTGCCGGCCGCAAGGAATGCCTCTTTTTCATGGGCAATCTCCTCTTTGCGGATGGCAAAGAATGCCGATTTGATTTGCAACACCTCGTCTTTCACAGTCTCGATGGGCTGTGAGGCCAGTTCCTCAAGACGGGCCACCAGCTGCTCCTTGCTCATCGTGGCAAAGGATGCGGCTGGAGCAATCTCCTCGACTGTTTTTTCGGCCTCGGGTGCCTCGGCAACTGGTGCCTCGGGCATGGAGGGCTCTTGCTCATTGTTAATTACTTCCTCTGCCACTGCGGGCTCGGGGGTTTCCACCACTTGAGGAGCTTCGACGGCTGCTTCAGGGGTCAAGGTTACATCTTTCTCGAGAGCATTGTTCGATTCAGACATTTCACGCGTTTCCATATTCAGTAATTTTTAAGCACACTCACCCGAAAACGAGTATGCAATTCAACAATTAACCCCAAAAATATCACTTTTTTTTCATTTGACGAAATAATTTTAATTTTTTTTTATTTTCATCAACCGCGGCTCCAAAAATTATCGGTTTAAAGCATTATTATTATCCGGCAGGTGAGAACGGCGACCAAGCGCTGCAATCACTCCAGTAGTCCGAGCAACAGCAGCAGGGAATCGGTGGTGGCGCGGGTGATAACACGGGAGCGCTCGCCCGGATAATGGCGCATCTGCGCAGCCACATGACTGCCACATTTGGCGGCCATCCACACTGTTCCTACCGGTTTTTGTGGCGTGCCTCCACCCGGCCCGGCAATTCCCGATGTCGCTACGGCGCAATCGGTGTTCAAAAGCCGGCACACTCCTTCCACCATTTGTCTCACCACAGGCTCGCTCACCACGCCATGCTCAGCTATTACCGATTCCTCGACACCCAGCAGACGAGTCTTCACATCATTGGCATAAGAGACGACCGACCCCTGATAGTAATCGCTGCTGCCTGCAATGGCTGTGATCTGGTGCGCAACATTGCCACCTGTGCAACTTTCGGCCGTGGCCAGTGTGAGGTGCAGTGCGCGCAATCGGTTTCCCACTATCTGCGCCAGCGGCTCGTCCTGGTCGCTCACAATGGATTTTCCCAGAATTTCATGCAGGCGACGGCTCTGCAAGTCCATGGCGTCATGAAGCGCCTCGGCATCGTTCATGGTGCCGTTGAGGCGCAGGCGTATCAATCCGGGTTGTGGCAGATAGGCAAGATGCATGGAAGGCGGCAACGCACGCTCAAATTCATCGAGCCGCATGGCCAGCAACGACTCGATGATGCCTGTCACCACAAAGGTGCGGTGAGCGATGTGAACATTGTCATGAAAGTGCTTGAGCAACTGTGGCACCACTTCGCGCTCCATCATGGTCTGCATCTCGAAGGGTACTCCCGGCATCGACACCAGCACCTTGCCATCGCGCTCAAACCACATGAGGGGCGCGGTTCCCACTTGATTCTGAATCACGCGGCACGATTGCGGCACCATGGCCTGCGCGCGCGTGTAGTCATTGAGCGCGAGATGCCGCTGGTTCACCACCCATTCCACCTGGCTGGCGGTGGCTTCGTCGTAAACCAGTTCGCCTCCGAAATAGCTGCACAATGTGGGCTTGGTGATATCGTCCTTGGTAGGCCCCAGCCCACCGGTCATCAGCACCACGTCACTGGCAGCAAATGCCTCATCAATGGCACAGGTTATTTCATGGGCATCGTCGGCAATGACTTTCACCCAGGTTGCTTCCCAACCCCATGGGGCCATGTAGCGGGCTATCCAGCCCGAATTAGTGTCGGTGACCTGCCCTATAAGCAGTTCATCGCCAATGACTATGACAGAATATTTCATGATTTGGCTATTTTTTGTAAAAATTCTACTCGTTGTGCGAGTGTGGGATGGCTATAGTCCATCCACACAACAGCCGGATGTGGCGTAAGGTTGGTGAGCGCATTGGCGCTGAGTTTTTTCAATGCGCTCACCAACGCTGCGGCATGACCGTGCTGCGCGGCATAGGCATCTGCGGCACGCTCGGCACGTCGGCTCAGGGCGTTGCCCAATGGTGCAAGCAGCATGTTGATGGGCGTCATCAGGTAGCCGAAAGCCAGCATCGACAGCACGAACGATGGCGCATGTCCGCCAAGGGCTTCAGGAAGCTCGCTGCTGCCCACCAGCCATGAGAACACATAAAGAAACACGCCCATCATGACGATGCTTTGTGCCATGTTGCGCCACATGTCATGATGACGGAAATGCCCAAACTCGTGAGCCAGCACGGCCACAACCTCGTCGGTGGTCATTTGTTCAATGAGTGTGTCGTACAATACGATGCGTTTTTTTGAACCGATACCGGTAAAGTAGGCATTGGCCTTGGTGGAACGACGAGAGCCGTCAATAACATAAATTTCGCTGAATTGTGCGCCAAAGGCTTGAACGGCTCGCTCGATGGCCGTGCGCAATTCTCCGGCTGGCAAGGGGGTCTGCTTGTTGAAACGCGGCACGATGAACACACTGTAGCCCCATGTCATGAATAATGTTATTACTGTGCACACGGCCAATGCCACCACCCAGAAAGCACTTCCCAGCCAAGCGTAGGCTTCGTATACAAGCACGACAAGCAGAGCGGTGAGCAGATACGATAACACGAATGATTTCACTACATCGAGCGCAAAGGTGCGATGTGTGCTCTTGTTGAAACCGAAGCGCTCCTCGACCACGAAGGTACCGTAATAGGCAAAAGGCAACTCCACCAGCTCATTGATGAACTGGAAAACAAACAGGAACATCATCAATTGCAGTTCGGCCACCTGTGTCACCTCCTTGCACCCATCGTCGATGGCGCCATAGATGCCCAGCGACAGTATCAGCACATCGATGGCTACGGTGACTGTGCGCTGCCATCGGCCGAGACGTCGGTTGGCACGCATGTAGTCCTGTTGGCGCCTGTATTGTTCGTCATCGTAAAGGCCTTTCAGCGATGCGGGAATGGGCCAACCCATCCGGCGTCCGTTAAGCCACGACAAGGTGGTGTTCACGGCGTACTCCAGCAGTACAAGAGCAATGATAACAACAAGCAACGTGTTCATTCAATTCAAAAAAAGGGACAGAAAAAAGAATGGTCGGTTAAATCACCACGCGGGCAAACGGCGGCGCAGTGATGTCGCAATACTCGTGGTCGAGGAACTTATAGTGTCCGGCCACTGCTATCATGGCGGCATTGTCGGTGGTGAACCGGGGCTTGGGGATAAACGCACGCAAATGGTGGCGGCGTGCATAGTCTTGAACTGCCGCACGCACTCCCGAGTTGGCCGACACGCCGCCGGCAATGGCAATAGTAGTGATGCCGGTGTCGCGCACGGCGCGTGTGAATTTGTCCATCAAGATGTCGATGATGGTCTTTTGCAAGGAAGCGGCAAGATGCGGCAAATTCTCCTGAATGAAATCGGGGTTTTCACGCACTGCGTCGCGCAACGTATAGAGGAAGGATGTCTTCAACCCCGAGAAACTATAATTGTAACCATCGATGTGCGGCTTGGCAAACCGGAAACGCTTGGCATCGCCCTCTGCGGCAAGCCTGTCGATGACCGGGCCACCAGGATATGGCAAGCCCATCACCTTGGCACACTTGTCGAAAGCCTCGCCGGCGGCATCGTCAATGGTCTGTCCCAATATCTCCATGTCGCGGGGAGCATTCACCTTGATAATTTGAGAATTGCCTCCTGAGATGAGCAGGCACAAGAACGGGAAATCGGGCACCGGCGCATCGGGTGTCTCCTTGATGAAATGTGCCAGCACATGGCCGTGCAGGTGATTCACATCTACAAGCGGCTTGTCGAGGGCAAGAGCCAGCCCCTTGGCAAAGGCGGTGCCCACATGCAACGACCCGGGAAGCCCTGGACCCCGGGTGAAGGCGATGGCGTCGATGTCGGTGCGCTGGATACCTGCCTGCTTGATGGCCTCGCTCACCACAGGCACGATGTTCTGCTGGTGGGCCCGTGATGCCAACTCGGGCACCACTCCACCATAGGCCTCGTGCACCTTCTGACTGGCTATCACATTCGACATCAACACGCAGTCGCGCGTCACGGCAGCCGAGGTGTCATCGCACGACGATTCAATTCCCAATATGATTGTACTCATTGTTTGTTCTCCTTTTTGTTATAGATTTTCTCATTCTCTTTATTGTTCCCATCGTTCGGCAATGCCGTCACACTGTCGGTTGCCTGCGCCTTGCGATGCTTGCGTAAAATGTTGAACGGGCTGTCGAAGTCGTGTTTGAGCACGATGCCCACACCCTGTGTAGTGAGCGCGTTGCGCACATAGTAGTTCTGGTCGTTGAAATGGTTGTAGGCCTTCAGGCGCAGGGTACCCCTGGCATTGAGCAGATATTCGATGTCGAAGTCACCGATGAAGTTGGAGTTGCGGGTGTTGTAGGTGTTGTCGCGATAGCCGAAATTGCCGTTAAGCAGCAGGCGGTTGTTGAGCAGTTGGCTCGACAGGGCCACGTCCACCTCCATGTCGCTGAAGTCGCCTTTGTCGCTGCGGAAATTCGGTGCAATGGTCCAGTTTTCACTCATTTTCCCCAAAATGTTCGACAGATGCGAAGAAATGGTTGAGGACGCCACCGACGAGAGTTGATTGTTATTTGTGGAGGATGTGCTCAACAAATAATCGGGTGTATAGAACCGGTTCAATGCCAACAGATAGATGATTTGCTGATTCATCATGTCGTCAGTGCTGATAATGCTCTTCACCTTTCGATAGGCATCGGTTGTGAGCGTGGGGAACTCCAAATCAAAAGAAATGTCGGGATGGTTGATGACACCCTTGGCACGAAGCAACGCATGCACAGGAACACTGGTGCGGTTCAAATCCTTGTCGACGGCAAACGACTCGTCAAGATCGCGAAGATTGGCGTTGAGCGAATAGACTGCCTCAATGTCGAGTTCGGCGGCGTATGGGTCGCCCTGGAAACTAATACTGCTTCCATTCCGAATGGTGAAATCCTTGATGATGATATCTTGCAGCGTGAAATTGTAGCTGCCTTTCTCCAGTGTGTACTTGCCGTACATGGCCATCTCATCATTGTTGTTGTATGTGAGCCTCATGTTCCCGAGCCCTGTGGCCTTGATTTGGTCGCCACCCACGGGATCCATGACAATGATGAGTTGCATGGCAGGAGTTATATCGCCTTGTAAGTCGATGGTGTAGGCCGTGGGACGGTCCTGCGACTTTTGCTGTACCCGCTCGGTGAGCTGGCGCACCAGCAAGGGTATACTGTCGGACTCTTCATCATCCTCTTCAACATCGGGATTATCCTTCTTGTCACGGTCACGGAAGGTAATAAAATTGTACTCCGACGCTTGCTTGGTATCACTCATCACAAACGTGAATTTGCTGCCGGGCGCCGTTTCCATGTTCACTTTGATATTCACTACTCCGGGCTCGCCGGTGACAAATGCCGAGCCGTTTCCAAACACCGTGCCGTACCACACATCGTTGACGGAGGCATCAGTGTCGTAACACAGCAAGTTCTTGGCATTGGTAATGCCGAAGTTGAAAACCGGGTCGTGGAAACTGTTGTGGTTGAGCCAGCCGCCCATCAATGCCGTGTGGCCGTAACGGTCGGAAATCTTGACACGGTCGAACCAGATTCGGTTTGGTATCATATGGACCGAGTCGCCGGCGCAGGTGTAATTGACATTGGTGTAATCCAGATGGAAGAACAAGCTGTCGGCACACACATCTCCATAAAGGTTGATGTTATGGAAATCTCCAAACAACACGGCCTTGCCCGACACCTCGCCCTGCACATTACTGGTGAAAGCGGCCATGAAGGGCTTCATGAAAGCGACGTTGGCATGGTCGGCATCAAAAGTGAGGTGCAGCGAATCGCCCACCACATAGATATTGCCGTCGATAACCGTTTCATGCCCATTTTTCTGGTTCAGATGCGCGTTGAGCGCTACCGACTTGGTCTCATTCTCCCAATGGCTCTTGATGTCGGCATCGCCCATCACGGCATTGTTGTAGCTCAGTCCCACCACATGCAGGTCGGGGGTGGATAGGCGCGGTGCCCCCGACAGCAGGTCACTGGCATAGAAATCACCGGTGGCTTTCCCGCCAAAGTCCACATTGTCGATATTGAGCGTCTCGAACACATAATCGAGGCTCACATCATTCAGCTGCAAGCACAATTCATCGTCGGCATCGTGCGAAACCACGCCATTCACGCGAATGTACTGCCCCTCGTGCTGACCGGCAAGATTTTGAACAGTTATCACGCCATGGTCTATGTCGACGACACCGGGCAGCACGGCCCATGCCGTATCATTGAACACGATTTCCGACGGATTGACGTCGATGGTGGCACCCACTTTTTTGTCATCGCCTCGTTTCAGAGCGGCCGAAAGGTTGAGGTTGCCATGAAAATCTCGTTCACGCATCATGCGCCATGCCAAGTCGGTATCCAACCGGTCGTTGACGCCATTGGCACCGATGGTGACGGCTATTTTGCCATTTTTCGCAGGAAAAATGGTGTTGGCGCGCAGTAGCACATTATGGCCGACGCTGTCTTGCGACACATCCAATCGCGTGCCTTCGATAATGCGTTTAGAGCCTTGGAGCAAATAAGGTGCATCGACATGGAGGTCAAACGTGCCGGCTGTTTCGCTAATGTGGCCATCGATTGTGATTTCGTCAAGAGGATTGACCGGTAATTTCACCAAGTCCTTCAACTCATCGTTGGGCACAAGGACAAAGTTGAAGGCCAGGTCATTGGACTTTTGTTTGCCCGGC
>AUXO018658595.1_pt1 | contig 11366 bp, 8 predicted proteins | sample 768731 | NCBI WGS metagenome assembly AUXO01 (sample SAMN02715735, study PRJNA202380) | gut metagenome | biome: sheep rumen | host: Ovis aries | place: New Zealand: Palmerston North | reverse complement strand
TATGCCAGCTTATCAACATGTGGTATATCACAATCCCTGTCATTTATTTAACATGGCTGTATGTGAAGTATTTGAAATAATTGGTGGATGATGATCAATAGACAAAAAGCATAGAATGCATCATTTCATATATTTTGAAATCTATTTATGAAGAAAAGACTATAGAGGTGAAAAGATGAAGCTTATACAACTAAAATGTGAAAACTGTGGGGCAGATCTGAATCTAAATATGGATAAAATGATTGCTTATTGTCCTTATTGTGGAAACAAATTGTTGTTTGACATGGATGCTATTAATAACATACTTGTGGAAAAAGAAAAAACAAAACAGATAGAGATCAACTCAAAAAAAGATGTTGAGATTACTAAGATCAAGCAGGGGTCAGAGGATAAGTATAAAAATAAGAGTTTAATACTCATGGCTGACCTCATTGCAGCTTTATTTCTTCTAATTTTGATCATAGTCAATCGATTATAAAACCCTGATGATAAACAATATGAGCAAATATTGAACTTCCAAAACATAATTGAGGGATCTAATAATAAATTGGATACTGTTGAAAACATGTATACATATAGAAAGATAGATTTGATATAATTAAAAAGATGATTGCTGATAACAGTATATTATATGGATTAAGAAGGGGGTTTCCTGATGATTATATATGATGGAATAAAGTCGGATTTTATACGAAGTGTAGAATCCGATTCTATAGCTATAGAAATTGAAACCAATATTCTTAATAAAATGGGAAGACACACGCCGAAAAGCGAGTTTAGATCCTGGGAAAATTCATTAACTTATATGTACAAGGTTTTGAATGATAAAAACATCCCGAATGATGCCGGTATTGCGATTGAGTATAATATCCCGCAGACATCGAAAAGGGTAGATTTTTTGATTTCGGGGTATAACGATAAGAATGAACAAGGTGTCGTTGTTGTAGAACTGAAACAATGGGAATCTATCAAAGCGCTGGAAACTCTCGATGCTTTAGTTGAAACTTATACAGGAGGTGCGAACCGACGGGTCGTACATCCGTCTTATCAAGCATGGTCTTATGCACAATTGATCCGAGACTACAATGAAACCGTTCAGAACCAAAGTATCGATATTAATCCATGTGCCTGCATGCATAATTATATTCGACATGAAAATGATCCAATTGATGCAGTCCAGTATGTTCCGTATTATCAGGAGGCTCCTGTATATACGAAAGGTCAACTATATGATTTAAGAGATTTTATTAAAAAAACGGTTGTTAAAGGGGATAACAAACAAACATTATATGATATTGAAAATGGAAAGATCAGACCATCTAAAAGCCTTCAGAATACAATCACTTCCATGTTGAAGGGGAATAAAGAATTTATAATGATTGATGAACAAAAGGTTGTATATGAAGAAATACTTCAAATCTCATTATTGTGTCAGAAGGATTATAAAAAACGTACCATCATAGTTAAAGGAGGACCTGGAACAGGTAAATCCGTAATAGCTATCAATTTATTAGCTGAATTGACCAATCGGGACCAAATGGTACAGTATGTATCGAAAAACAGTGCACCGAGAGATGTCTACAAGAGAAAACTAAAAGGATCTTTTAAGGTATCCAGCATTGACAATATGTTTAAAGGCTCCGGAACATACACTGAAACAAACAATAATATGATACAGACATTATTGGTGGATGAGGCACACCGTTTAAACGCAAAATCCGGGATGTTCCGTAATAAAGGAGAAAATCAAATCAAGGAGATTATTCACAGCGCATATTGTTCCGTATTTTTTATTGATGAAGCTCAAAGAGTAACTATGGATGATATCGGTTCTGTTGAAGAAATTTATAAATGGGCTAAAAAAGAAAAAAGTGAAGTATATGAGATGCAGCTTCAATCGCAATTCCGGTGTAATGGATCCGATGGATATTTGGCGTGGCTTGATGATGTGTTAGGTATCCGAGAAACAGCCAATTATAATCTGGAAGGTATTGATTTTGATTTTCGAGTATGTGAATCTCCTGATGAATTACATCAATTAATTCTAGATAAGAACAAAGAGGCAAATCGTGCCCGTATGCTGGCTGGATATTGTTGGGAATGGATCAAAACTGGAAAAAACGATACAAATTGTCATGATATCAAAATTGGAAATTTTGAGATGAGTTGGAATCTAAATGGCGGTGAACCTTTTGCTGTCAGTGATACTTCGATTAATGAAGTTGGGTGTATACATACAGCACAAGGATTAGAGTTTGATTATGTGGGGGTCATTATCGGGGAAGATCTTCGTTATGAACATGGACAAGTCGTTACAGATTTTTCTAAGAGAGCTACAACGGATCAGTCCTTAAAGGGAATCAAGAAACTACATAAGAAGAATCCTGAACTAGCAAAGAAAAGAGCGGATGAAATTATACGAAATACATATCGCACTTTATTAACCAGAGGTATGAAGGGGTGTTATATTTACTGTGTTGATAAAGATTTAGAAAAGTATATGAAAAAGAGATTGCTATTATCTAAGTAATAAGCATTTATTACTGGATACTTAATGAAGAAATGATGTCAGTTACTTTATGAAAGCTCTAGTTACTTTAGATAAATAGCTAAAATGATTTTTTTTATAGAATCAATCTCAGTAGAATATGAGAGTTGCTTATTACTGAAAAAAGAGCGGTAAAACAGGTTGAAAAATTAAGAAGTTTTTGCCATTCCTTCCCAAACCACTCAATCGACCACCCAAACCACCCAAACCACCCAAACGACCACCCAAACAATAGATTCCAATCAATTTGATATAAATAATGGGCGGTTTTTGGAGGTGGAGCAAAGAATGATTCAATTAATAATGAATGATCCTGCAATTACGCAAATAAAAGTATCGGAATTATTAAGTATGAATGTAAACACTGTTAAATACTATTTTAATAAACTAAAAAGAAATCATATTCTTATTTGAAAAGGAACTTCACACAAAGGTCAATGGCTTGTCCAAATACAGACAAATGACATGGAGAAGTAATTGATCATACAATATAATATGTATCTTAACTCACATAAACGTAGTCTTGTTATGACTACGTTTTTTTATAACGAATGAAGATTATGTATAAAGCTGATAACCTATATAATAAGATATTGTGGATGAATCGGAAAAGAAATATATGACAGAAAAGATCAATCATAAATGGTTTATTAAGTGGATCAATGGATCATACGTAAGAAGTGAGACTGACAGTTGATAAGCACTATCGGATATGATGGGAAGGGATATAGACTCTAACCATATGGAACCCTGATTCCTTACGAAGGCAAGATCAATTCAGATTAGGAGAAATATAATAAAAATGTTGGAGAAACTTATAAGGGTGCAAAGAGAAAGAGGTATATGATACGAAAACTTTAATAAATTTAGAAGGCTGGGCCATTGTGGGAAATACGATGGTTTTATTTATTGATAACGGATGATTATAATCATGGGAGTTTAAAATAATATATAAGAAGCATGGATATGTGTATACGCTTTGTTTAGATCAGGGTGAACAGGTAAATAGCCCGTATTTAAGAAAATAGAAGATTATGTATGAAAAATTAAAGGAACCATTTATTCTTTAGATTTTTGTAGAGTATACTATATATAACAAACATAATAATATATATGAAAGGAGAGTCAGATCATGAAAGTGAAAAAATGGATGCGTTTGGTACTAGTAGGTAGTTTGTCCCTTGGTTTATTCGGGTGTGGTGCTTTACAGAGCACACCGGGAAAAACAGCGGCTGTCCAATTGAAGAAATCATCGTCTGAAGAAGAAAAGATGTATGTCACAGGTTGTAAAAAGAAATTGAAGGTGTATGAAAAAGCCGATAAGGACAGCGAGGTAGTTGGCAAGCTGGCTTTAAAGGATAAGGTTATTGTGATTGATGATGACGATGATGATTATTATGAGATCGAAGCGGTGGATCAAGACATCAAAGGATATGTAGATGCACATTATTTGACGGATTCAAAGAAAGCCGTAACAAAACCGGGTATCCGATATATCTCAGAGGATAAAGTGGATATGCTGGATGATTCAGAGGAAGACAGTGATCTGGTTGCGACGTTAAATAAAGGGACAGCTGTTACTGTTATTGCCAAACCAGCCGGGGATTACTACTATGTTTACAGCAAAGATGCTGATGAATATGGGTATGTAGAAGTGGAAGTCTTGTCAAAAGAAAAACCGGTTGAAGAAAAAAAAGAGGAAAAGAAGGAAGAAGTCCCGAAACAACAGGCACAACCTTCTAAGATTTTTGGGGCCGGTACGCCACCGACAAATTATTATGGACCGTATTACGTATATGTGGATTCCGGTTATCTGGCACTTCGCAATGCGATGGCCTTTGATGCCTCCAACGAATTGGGAGCAATGTATAACAATGAGCAAGTATATGTTTTGGAAACCGGTGGTCAATACTGGTATGTATACAGTCCGACTTTAGGCATGTACGGATATACCAATGCGAACTATCTGTATACTGCACCACAGAAAAAACAAACGTCGAATCCGACGTATTATGCCAGTGTAAAAACAGGATATCTGGCATTACGAAATGCGATGGCATATGATACCTCCAATGAAATTGCTCAACTTGCCAACGGAACGGCCGTTGAATTGGTTGATAAAGACACAGGTACGGAATACTGGTATGTGTATGTGCCTTCCCTTGACATGTACGGCTATGTTAACGGAAACTATTTGACAAAATAAAATGAAAAGATTATTTACTTATTTTCTTTGCTTTGGGCTTCTGTTGGGTGGATGTACACAGAAAACCGAAGGGGTCGAAAAGAAAACGGAGAGTGTACAACAAACGAAGGAAATCAAAGAAACAAAAGACGAATCTTTCCAGCTGAAAAAGGATGTGGAGGACTTTCTGATCGATAATTATGAAGATAGTGAAAATGTCGCTATCGGCATCCAGCTAGTTGATGAAAAGGCATTGACTGATATCAATAGTCATAAAATGCAGGCGGCTAGCCTGATCAAGCTGTATATTGCCGGCTGCATCTATGAAAATATGGAAACGATCGATGAACCGACACAACAGATGCTGGTACAGATGATTACCATCAGTGACAATACGGCCTGCAATAATCTGATCGATCTGCTAGGAAATGGGGATACGGAAGCTGGAAAAGCCCGTGTGAATCTGTATTGTGAAAACCATGGATTCGAAGATACGCATTTAGGAAGAAAGATGATGGAATCCAATGACGTGGATGACAACTATACATCGGTAAAGGATTGTACGACTTTCCTTTCCATGATTTACCACAAGAAGCTGCCGGGTTCAGAAGAGATTCTGGATCTGATGAAAAAACAGGAACGTAAAAATAAGATCCCGGCCGGGATCCCGGAAGGCATTGAAACAGGAAATAAAACCGGTGAACTTGCTGATGTGGAAAATGATGTGGCAATCATCTTTTCTGACAGACCATACATTCTCTGCGTCATGACAGAAAAGGCGGCCAATCCGGGTGCTGCCAGAGAGTTTATTATCCATCTTTCTACCTACGTCTATGAACAAGTGAACACTTAAAAAAGAAGCTGAGTTTCAGCTTCTTTATTCTTTTCCGTTCCAGCAATAGGTACAGAGATTTTCTTTATCGATACCGACAGCGTCCAGCAGATCATCCAGGCGATTATACCCTAGCGAAGAAAATCCTTGCTGCTTGCGGATGCCTTCGATCATTGTATGATATCGGTCACTGTCCGGGTTGGCATAGTCATAGAGAACATCTCTTTCAACATCCAGCCCTTCTTCCTGTGTAATGACTCTTCGCGCTATCAGTTCCATTTCACTGGTAGAGCGGGAGAAGTTGATATATTTACAACCGAACATGATCGGAGGGCAGGCGGCACGGACATGAACATCCTTGGCACCGCTGCGATACAGAAACTGTGTGGTTTCCCGCAGCTGTGTACCGCGTACAATGGAATCATCGATCAGTAAGATCTTCTGTCCGTCGATCAGGTCATGGACAGGAATGATCTTCATTTTGGCAATCAGATCCCTCGCAGACTGATAGGTTGGCATAAAAGATCGTGGCCAGGTTGGTGTATATTTGATAAATGGCCGTGAGAATGGTATACCGGATTCATTGGCATATCCGATAGCATGGGCTGTTCCGGAATCCGGAACACCGGCTACCATATCAATTTCATTTGGATCCGGCTGATCTCTTTTTGCCATTAAATGGCCGCAGTTATAACGCATTTTTTCTACCGATACACCTTCATAACTGGTTGAAGGATATCCATAGTAGCACCAAAGGAAGGTACAGATACGCATTTTCTTACCAGGTTTGGCTAATGTCTTGACACCATTGGGTGTCATAATACAGATTTCACCAGGACCTAATTCTTTATAGTCATGATAACCGAGATTTAAATAGGCAAATGATTCAAAAGAAGCGCAGTACCCATCCAGTTTCTCACCAACTACGATTGGTGTTCTGCCCAATTTGTCACGGGCTAAGAAGATTCCTTTTGGGGTTAAAAGTAGAATGGACATGGAACCATCGATGCGACTTTGCGCATACTTGATTCCTTCGACGAGATTATCTTGTTGATTGATCAAAGCGGCGACCAGCTCGGTGGAGTTAATGTTTTTACCACCGCTCATTTCAAGGAAATGCATGTTGTTGTTATGGATTATTTCTTCGGTAAGTTCGTTTGTATTGTTGATGCGACCGACAGTTGTAATCGCATAGGTCCCATGATGAGAACGTACGATCAAAGGCTGTGGGTCATAGTCTGAAATACAACCAATACCGAGATATCCCATCATGTCATGGATTTCATTTTCAAATTTTGTCCGAAATGGAGCACTTTCAATATTGTGGATCGAACGGTTAAATCCTTCATTACCGTACACCGCAATACCGGCTCTTCGTGTTCCTAGATGGGAATGATAATCAGTTCCAAAAAATAAATCGAAGACACAATCACGTTTAGAAGCTGCTGCAAAGTAACCACCCATAGATGTTCCTCCCTTTTTTTCTTTAAGATTATAACAGATTCATAGACTGAATTGGACTTTTTTAACGAAATTTTATAATTATAACACTTTAAGTTGTTCTTAAAATGATTTATAGGCTGTATTTCAACGAAAAATACGGTATAATACATGTCATATTATGAAAAAAGTGAAACGAATCAAAACCTATCGGGATACAAGATCGAATATTCGCAAGATTCTTTTGAGTATTCTCTTACTATGTATTTTTTCTTCCATTCTATGGATCGATCTGGAACTTTATAAAAACATTTATGAGCAACAAAACGCCAAGGATGTCAGTACGGTTGTCGATGTGCCGGTAAATTTTGATGAGGACACCTATGTTGTAAATAAGTATTCATCGGAAACTTTACAGGCACGTATCGAAGATTATCTGCAATCACACCAGATCAATACGGATCGGCTGGGTATTGCGGTATATAATTTCGAAGAACAGACAGAATATACATGGCAGGATGACCTGGAATTCATTGCCGGCAGCACATACAAACTGCCTCTTGCCATGTTGTATTATGACATGATCGACTCTAAAGAACTGTCTTTGGACTCTGTTATTCCGTATACCAGTTATATGGGGGATGAATCCTCCGGTATCATCTCCAGCCAGTATCCGGTAGGATCTGAGGTTCCTCTCAGCGAGCTTCTCTATGAGCTGATCGTTCATTCGGACAATTCGGCTGGATATATTCTGTATGAAGAGCTTGGGGGATGGCAATCCTTTAAGGATCTATGTCTCAAATATACCAATAAATCAATGGATGATGAGTTCTCGGAAGAAAATGTAATGACGCCGGGCTATCTTGAGGATGTATTAAAGTACTTGTATACGCATAAAGAGAAGTATACGGATCTGATAGAAAACATGGCAGCCAGTCAGCCAAACCAGTATCTGGATTATGTTATTCAGGTTGGAATGCCTCAGAAATATGGCAGCTATGATATCCATCTCTGTGCCGGCGGCTTTGTAGAAGAAAATGTTTCTCCATACTGTATTTGTATTTTTACGACGGGATTAGGAGGAGCCGAGCAGATCATGGGAGATCTCAATGAAATCTGTTATAACTATTTTAAAATATAAGTGAATTCCATGGAAGTTGGCTGTTTTAGTCCGCTTTCATGGTTTTTTGATTTTATTCTTTTTTATATAAATCGTTTATAATATAAGAAGTGCGAGGGATATAAGATGAAACTATTTCATATTTCGGATCTACATATAGGAAAACAGTTGAAGACATATAATCTAACACAGCTTCAAAACGATGTGTTCCATCAGATCATTGAGAAAACCAAAGAACAACAGCCGGATGTTCTGATTATTGCCGGGGATGTATATGATAAGAATGTACCCAGTGCTGAAGCTTTCGATCTGTTTGATACCTTTTTAAAAGATTTTACAAAAACCAATCCAAAGGTTCCCGTTTATATTATTGCCGGTAATCACGACGATGCTTCCCGTCTTCAATTTGGGAGCACGTTTTTCCGGGATCATAATATTTTTATATCCACTTTACCACCGCAGAGCAACGATTCGTTTTTGATGAAGCAAACATTGACAGATGCCTATGGGAATGTAAATTTTTACTTTCTTCCGTTTACACGACCGTCTATGGTGCGGGGCTGGCTGGACGTAAAAAATTATCAAGATGCCATTGAACAGCTGATCGCAAGAGAAGCCATCGATACCAGACAGAGAAATGTCCTGATTTCCCACCAGTTTTATGTCTATGGACAATCGCGGCCGGAACGTAGTGAATCCGAACTGAATTATCTTTCAGTGGGTGGACTGGACTGTGTCGATACCATGGTCGTTGATGATTTTGATTATGTAGCCCTGGGACATATTCACAGAGCACAAAAAGTAGGAAAAGAATCTATCCGCTACAGTGGGACACCCATTAAATACTCCTTGAGCGAAGTGGATCATATTAAAGGGATCCAGGTTGTGGAAATGAAGGAGAAGGGAAATATCACCTATGATTTTATTCCTTTGGTTTCATCGCCGGATATCCGGAAGGTGGAAGGGACTTTACAGGAAATTCTGGCACAAGCCAGCGAATCGAACAAGGATGATTATGTGTACATTGTGCTGAAAGAGAATATCCCCTACAATCCGTTAGATCTTCTGCGCGAACGATACAGCCACATAGTGGAAGTACAGAATCCTTGGATGCGGGCACAGCTTCATTTAGCTGAAGCACAGCAGGATGGAAAAGAAATTGACCCGATGGAAGCTTTTCGGGAATTTTATGCACAGATCCGCGATGAAACACTAGAGGGATCGAAAGAACAGTTGATGATGGATATTATTGACCAGGCACAGAAAGGAGACAAAGCGTGAAACCGATCTATATTGAAATGAAAGCTTTTGGATCCTACGTCCATGAACGCATTGAATTTGACAAGGTCGGTCATGGCTTGTTCCTGATTACCGGACCGACCGGGGCCGGCAAGACGACCATCTTCGATGCGATTACGTATGCGTTGTATGGAAAGACAAGTGGAAGTATGCGTACGGAGAAGATGATCCATAGTCAATATGCCAAAAAAGAAATGCGTACGGAGGTGACGTATTGTTTTTCCTATGGAAACGATAAATATACGATCGTCCGAAAAGCAGGTCAAGAAAAATATAAGCGAAATAAAGATGGCAGTTACAAGAAATTAAAGTCCGATTATCCTGAAGAAGTGGAACTGACGTTGCCAGATGGAAAACCATTCGATGGCAAGAAAGCCGATATCAATCATAAAATTGAAGAAATCATCAAATTGACGGCAGCGCAGTTTAAACAGGTTGTGATGTTGGCACAAGGTGAGTTTACGGACTTGTTGAAGGCAAGATCTAACGACCGTCAGGAAATTTTTATGAAGATTTTTGATAATAGTATTTATACCTCTATTGAAGCTGAAACCAAGAAACGGTTTAACGAAATGTATGGTTCGTTAGAAGACACAAAGAAAAATATTCAGGAATCTTTGCAGATGGTTACAATTCCATCAGACAGTGCGTACAAAGAAAAATGGGAAACGTTGTCTGATGGATTTCGTGAAGTTGATAAAGAAATATTGCTGGATACCTTATACCAGGTCAATCAGGAAATCGATACCAAAAAAAGAGCATTGGACAAAACGATATCGGACCTGGAAAGACAGGAAACCAGTCAGAGGACCTTGTTGAAAAATGCGGAGGAACTGAATCAGAAGTTTAAAGATGCAGAAGAAAAGAAGAAAGAGTATGAGGCAATCCTAAAAGAAGACGATACTGTTCGGAAATGGGAACAGCAGGTAGATAAGGCAACACGGGCCCAAGTCGTACAGACTTCATATCAGATGTTTATCAAGGGACATAATGCTCTTAAAAAAAAGAAAAGCGATCTGGAACAATTAGACAATGATATACGGCATTCCCGAGAAAGTATTGATAAATTCAAAGAAAAAAAAGAGAAAGCACAGTCTGTTTACGAGTCGAAAGGGGCTAAGCTGACCGGACAGATCAGTACATTGGAATCGGGGTATACACAGTATGAAAAACTGGATGGGTTCAAGGCACAGAAGAATAATATGGATCAAACGATCCAATCTGTACGGAATGTCTATGCATCCCTGCAGCGGTCTTTAAAAGATAAAAAGACAGAAGTACGAACAACAGAAGATCGTCAACAAGTATTGCTAAAAAGGATAAAGGACCCTGAGTACTTTACGATAATGATCCAAAATATTACGGATAAAAAGAAGCAGCTGGAAGATCTGAAAAAGGATCTGTCAAGGATGGCTTCATTAAAGGACTCTTTACAAATAAAGGAAACGGAACGGAGCGCAAAAGAAACGGAAAAAGATGCGGCATACCAACAGTATAATGACTATTATCAGTTGTTTCTATCTGATCAGGCGGCACTGGTTCGCAGCTCCCTAAAAGAAGGAAAGCCTTGTCCTGTCTGTGGCAGTATTCATCATGCTTCTGAATTACCGCTCCTTCAACCTCACGCAACAAGCGCCGATATCCTCTACCAGAAAAAAACGCAGTTTGATACTTGTAGGCAGCAGTGGGAACAATTAAACACGGACTGCATTCAGCTTAATCAGGAAATACAACTTTTGAGACAGACTATAAACAGGAATGCCTACCATGATACTGATCCGGACAAGGAGATAAATATTTGTTCTCAGGACATACAGGAGAATGAAAAGCTGAAAAAACAAGCAATCGACGATACTCGGGAAATGGCGGCCAATGATGAGAAACTGGTTGAGCAAAAAGATGCAATAGAAAAATTGGAGATGGCGCTCGAAGCGAATTCGAA
>AUXO013681622.1_pt1 | contig 11366 bp, 4 predicted proteins | sample 768731 | NCBI WGS metagenome assembly AUXO01 (sample SAMN02715735, study PRJNA202380) | gut metagenome | biome: sheep rumen | host: Ovis aries | place: New Zealand: Palmerston North | reverse complement strand
TGGAGTTCGACGACAAGCTGCTCGGCGTCGTTGAGGATAAATTCGGTGAGGACGTCAATGTGGTGCGAACCGGGCCAGACAAGCTGGTCGCATCGGTCCAAGTACAGGAGAGCCCAGTGTTCTGGGGATGGCTCTTCCAGTTCGGAAAGCAGATGAAGATCCTGTCGCCAGAGTCATTAGTGAAACAATATAAGGATAGGGTCAAGAATATGACAGATAAAGATACAGAAGGATAGATTACACGATATGTCAAATTCAAAAAGGGTATTTTTCGATAAATATGAAACGGTTATTCTTCTCGATTTTTATTTAAAGACATTAAATAAAGAAATGTCTCGCCACATAGCAGTAAAACGCTGTTCAAGACTACTAAGAAATATGTCGAAGAACAAGGATAAAGATATTGATGACTCCTTTCGGAGCGAGAGTGGAATTGCCTATCAAATGTCTTGCATGGATGCAGTATATCAAGGAAAGAAGGCGAAACCAACACTTTTTTCTGATATGGTTTATGTGTATCGGAACGACTCTCAGAAATTTGAAAAGTTATTGAAAGAGGCTAAATTAATGTCAGAAAACGGAAATGAGACAAAAGAAAATGTAATTAGTACATTTTCGCTTTCTAAAGAGGAAGGGACAAATATTTTTAAAAAAGTGGACAATGGTATAGTGCAGACCGCCAATCTTGATTTTTATGGATGGCTGATTGAATGCCAGAAGTTGGCGGTGCCTACGGCCAGAAGTTATTCTTCTGCAATCAACACACTAGATATGTTTTGCAGAGAAAATCACATAGGGACTGGTCAGGTGAAGTATGCAAGTTCTGAAAGTGAATTACAAGAAAATGTTCGACTGTTGTTATCTAATGTAGAATTTCAATCCAATAATGCTTCGCAGCATAATAGATTAACAGCAGCGTTAAAAAAATATACTGATTATGTTGTTACATATAGGGATAAAAATGATAATGAAGCGCTTCATTCAGAACAGAATGATACTTCACCAGATCCAGAAGAAATTTCGCGGATAAGGATTACATTGAAAGAACCAAGGTTTGAATTTGGATTTCGGAATGATAGCCTAGAAATTTCTAGATTTAGAGAGTCTTACTATGCGGTAAATGGTATTAGTTGCACATTGAATGATACTGATCTTGTCCAAGCAATCAAGAGTATTGGATTCATATTTGATGGAAAAATTTATCTCATAAGCGATGAGGAAAAAAGGCAGATAAAAGAGACGGTAGAAGAAAGTAAGAGGCAAGGGATAAACATTATTTATTATAGTAGCCTCTATGATATTAATTTTGACGAGTATGATGCGGAAAAAATCATTTCAGCTGATATGCTCAAGGCTGTAATAAGAAATCTTTTACCCACTTACCATTATCGGAATCATTACTTTACATTTACAGAAAAACGAGTTAATGAGTTAGATCTTATCCACGATGATATTTTAAGAGTCTGGGGGAGCAGCTTGCTGCAAACTTTTGATGATCTTTCTAACAAACTGCCTTTAATACCGTATGACAAGATAAAGATGGCTCTTTCTCAAAATGCTGATTTTGTGTGGAATTCACCAGGAACCTATGTGTGCAGAAACCGAATTCTTATTACGCAGGATGAGTTAGCTGAGATAGTAGAAAGTGTTGAAGATGAAATACGAGCAAATGGACGAGCCCTTTTAGATAGTCTACCCCTCAAAACTTTACGAGCGGAGAATTCTCAGGTTTCGGATACAGCTATATATACGGCTGTTTATAAACTTATAGATGATAAATATGATAGAAATGACAAGGTGCTCACCAGAAAGGGTGAAAGAAAAGATATATATACTGTAGTTATAGAATATTGCAGTAATACCGATAAGTGTACGTACAAAAGACTTGAAGCATTGGCAAAACAAGTTTCGGGTGTAATAAAGCAACCGGATATTGTGGAAGCTGCAAATAATGCAATGGTTCGTGTAGATAAAGATAATTTTGTGGCAGATAAGTTTGTTGACTTTGATGTAATAGAAATCGACAAAGCGCTAGATCAAACTATAAAAAAAGATTTTATTGGCCTTAAAGAAATAACTACATTCGTAAATTTCCCATTTTGCGGTTATGGATGGAATCTTTATTTACTTGAAAGTTACTGTAGACGGTTCAGCCAGAGATATATGTACGAAACAAGACGTGCAAATTCTTCAAATTCTGGCGCAATTGTACGCAAAAATTGTTTCTTGAGTTATCACGACATAATGGCCCATGCAGTTGCCCGTACTAAGATAAAGCTGCAGGCAGATGATGTATTTGATTATCTGACAGAAGCTGGATATATGGAAAGGAAAAGATATAGTGATATAGATTCGCTTATCAGTGAAGCAATTGAACTGAGAAATCGGGAGGGATAACTTGTACTCATATACATTCGATGAAGAAACGGGTGGGATACTCTTAAATTCTTCACCTACTGTTTTTTCAAAAGAACCAAGACCAGTATATGCTCCGGAGCTGGATCTTTTTGGATTCGATAGGTATTGGAAATATGATAAACAATCTGACGTTCCTTATATGTGGGCAGAATCGTCCCAATATTGGTATCGGGGTAAAGCTGTAGCAAAGCTTAAAGGAGGAAGCCTGTATGAGGTGCCTGAAATTATTTTGGCTCAGGATACTCATGGAAATATTTTGTATCCAGAGCAAGACAATAAACCTTTAAGACCAATTGATATATCAACGATGGTTAAGAAAAACCGTGACTTGATGGATATTATAGAGAATACAACGGTTAAAAAAATTGTTGCTATTTATGAAAAATACAAGAAGAAACTTGATATTTTCCATGTTGCTTTTTCTGGAGGAAAGGACAGCGCTGTTTTACTTGACTTGGTAAAAAGAGCGCTTCCGAAAGAAAGCTTTGTAGTGATCTTTGGTGATACGGGAATGGAGTTCCCTGACACCTATGAGGCAGTGAGGGTAACTAAGGAACAGTGTAATAATGAGGGAGTTCCCTTTTATATTTCGAGATCACATTTCGATCCACATGATTCTTGGAAGATATTTGGTCCACCAGCCAGAGTCCTAAGGTGGTGCTGCAGTGTTCATAAAAGTACTCCACAGACATTGAAGCTTCGTGAAATAACTGGAAAGAACGATTATGTTGGCATGGACTTTGTTGGAGTCAGAAAACACGAGAGCGTTGCCCGAAGTGAATATACATATGAAAATTATGGAAAAAAACAGAAGGGTCAATATAGCTTTAACGCCATACTTGAATGGACATCGGCAGAAATTTGGTTGTACATTTTCACTCATAATATTTATGTGAATGCAGCCTATAAGAAGGGCAATTCTAGAGCTGGATGTTTATTTTGCCCCATGGGTGGAAATAAGGGGGATTTTGTTCAATATCATTCTTATCCAGAGGAAGTTTCGGCATATATTGAGCTAATAAAATCCATGGATGATAGAGATAAAGGAAATAGTGAGGCTTTGTCATCATATGTTTCGCAAGGTGGATGGAACGCAAGAAAAAACGGACGCGATCTTACCATAGCTGCACATCAGAAATATAAAGACGAGGTAAAAAATGGCAAACTGAATATTAAAGTTTTAAATCCTTCTACAGATTGGAGGCAGTGGATAAAGACGCTTGGAGATATACCGTTCAAGTTTGAATTTAAGCAAACGGAAGATGGGTATGAAGTCTCATGCGATGCGAAAAATATTAAAGAATACCCAAAGGAAATAAAACGATTTAAGCAGGTGTTCAGAAAAGCAGCCTATTGTACTGGATGTAGAGTGTGCGAAACAAATTGCAGAAACGGCTGTATTTCTTTTGATGGCGGTCTAGAAATAAAAAATTGCATTCATTGTGGACAATGTCATGAGATTGATGATGGATGTTTGCGCTTCCACTCAGTCAGGACATCAGTAGGAGGAAAAATGAAAGAAAAAAGTATTAATTCATTTGCAAATCATGCACCGAAGGCTGAGTGGATTCGTCAATTCTTTGAACAGGGGGATGATTATTGGGAAAATGATGGATTGAACAAAAAGAACCAAGAGCCAAAGGTAAAACGATTTTTACGTGAGTCCGGTGTTATAGATAAGAATGGGAAGACAACCGGTATGTACGATTTGATTAAACGCATAGGATGGTCAAGTGATACTTCTTGGGGGTTAATTATTGCTAATTTCGTGGATAATCCCCAATTCCTTTGGTACGTTCTAAACCTTGATGTGGGAGAAAACTATCCTCGCGAGAAGGTTAGCGACATGCTTGTAGCGAATGGTGTAAAAAAGAATGATGCCGCGTCCATCATAAATGCTTTTAAGAGATTCTGTGATCTTCCTATGGGAACTTCTCTTGACTGGGGATACTATACAGAGAACGGAAGACAGATTGAATCCATAGGTCGCACGAAGTGCTCTGTTTCGGATAACAGGACAATCTTGTATGCTCTGTTCAAATTCGCCGAGAAATGTGGTGACTATAAAGAGTTTACTCTGGCATGGCTTATTAATGACAGCATTGAACGCGATGGTGTAAGTCCTTCACGCTTGTATGGACTTGACTATGAAGAAATGAAATCGATCCTGATGGGACTGTCTGCAAAATATCCAGAGTTCATTAATGCATCATTTACAAATGATCTGGATAAAATTTCGCTTACAGAAAAGACATCGGAAGATGTATTGAAGCTTTTTGAGGAGGAGTAATCATGGCAAGCCATATGACGTATGATCAATATTTTGATGTAAAAGAAAAATACTTTCCTTGTATTGATGACTCCGCAATCAAGGGAGGTGCCCGCTGGGATGATACTTACCCGCATTCTGAATTTATAAAGCTGCTCCATGCGACCGCAAATATGCTTGGAGGTAGTACAAATCGGTCAATTTGGATTCATGGAGCATATGGAACGGGAAAATCCAAGTGTGCTTATGCTCTGAAAGAAATTCTTGAGGTTCCTGAATCAGAACTCGATGAATATTGGAATAGTTTTGATTCATTAAAAAAGGAGCAAGATCTTCTTGCACAAATTAAGGGATATCGCAATCGTGGGATTGTAACTGTATACCGTTACGCAACAGGTGGTATTACGACACCAGAGAAATTTTTCTTTGCGATTCAGGAAAGGCTTCACGATGCTCTTGCGCAAAGCGACAAGGTCACTTATATGGGAGAGAATACTCTTAAAGAGAATGTCATCAAGTGGATTGAAGACCGTGCCCATAGCCATTTCCTTGATGAATTATTAAAGAAACCTGAATGGCGTGGAAAATTTGCCCAGTCTAATTCAGAAGAAATACTGACTGCATTAAAAAAACAGAATGGCGATATAAAAGAGTTAATGTCGAATATCTTTGATTTAGCTGAAAAAGAGGGTATCAGAGCCATGACTCTTGATGCTGATGGACTCAAAGATTGGATTAAAGATGTCGTTACAACAAACCATGTAAAGGTAGTTTTCTTTTGGGATGAATTCAGTAAGTTTTTTGAGAATAATAAATATTCCCTTGATGAATTTCAAAAAATAGTAGCTCTTTGTCAGGAAGTTCCATTCTATTTGGTTATAGTAACTCATCGTGCTGCAAGTATCATTAATGGCCAGGATGAATCATGGAAAATTGTACAGCAACGTTTTGAACAGATTGAAATAACTCTTCCTAATAATATTGCTTTTGAATTGATTGGACAGGCATTTAAAGCAAAACCAGCTGCCGCAGAAGCATGGAATCATGAGGCAGAAATACTTAATTCCCGTCTCGAGAGTTCAAGGACTGCAGTTATGCGGGAAACACATATTACTGATCCTAAGATCATCAAGGATATTATGCCCATTCATCCAATAGCGGCCTTGGTATTAAAAAATATAGCGGAGGCTTTTGCTTCAAACCAAAGAAGCATGTTTGATTTTATAAAGGTAAAAGATGATTCAAAAGCCTTTCAGTGGTTCATTACGCATTATGGGCCAAAAGATGATCATCCTCTTCTAACTATAGATATGTTATGGGATTTTTTCTATGAAAAAGGAAAAGATAATCTTTCGCCTGATATCAGGATGATTCTTGATACATATCCGCAGCAGAAAAATTTGAGAGACGATCAGCAAAGAGTATTAAAGACTGTGCTTATCATGCAGGCCATAGATAAGCGCACGGGTGGGAGTCTTGATGTCATAAAGCCGACTGATCAAAACCTTAGCTATGCCTTTGAAGGCATAACTTCTGGCCTTGATACCCGTTGCATAAATATAGCAAAGAGACTGTGCACAAAAGGAATCCTTGTAAAGAATCCCATTGGAAATAATAAATATGCCTATGGTGTTGCTGTACTGGCGGGTGATCAGGCAAGAATTGATGACAATAAAAGAAGCATAAGAAATAGTACTACTACAGCGGGACTTGTTGCCATGGGAGAACTTGCAACATGCCTTTCCTTATCACCTGCACTTCGTCTTCGTTTTGCAGAGGATGTCACTACAGGCGCTTTGAGGACAGTGACGGTTAACGACTTTACTAAAAAGATAAATGAACTAAAAAATCGCCAGGAAAATTGGCATTTTAATGCTGTGATTGCCTTTTCGATGAATGATTTGGAAAGCAAATCTATGCAAGAAAAAATCAAGAAGGCGGTTGCTAGTGATGAGTATAAAAACATACTTTTTATTGATGCAACATATAGTCCTCTCGGTGATGATGATATAGATAGTTATGCCGATTTTGCCGCTCTTGCAATGTATTACAGTCAAAGTAATCCTAGATCATCTAGGGATAATGATAGTAAGGCAAGACAGATTCTTTCAAATAATTGGCGAAATCGTATATATGATGGAAAATTTGTTGTGTATAGTCACGACAATCAGGAAGGGGAGACTGCTATAGGCGGAGCTGCACTTGCAGATATCTTAAAAGCTGTTGTACTAAAAAAATTCCCATATATCCCTGATTTTGGTAATGGAGCTACTGAATCTCAGTTTAAGATGACAAATCTTAAAAGCCCTGCATTATGTGGCATCAATGAGAAAACTAGTGGAATTATTCAAGGCGCAGAAAAATACGCATTAAAGGGAGTCTGGGGAAAAAAAGAGTATTGGGAGGATCCTGAAACTGCCTCTATGCCGATTTCTATAATTAAGACATCAGTCGACAATTATATAAATGATCAATTAAAAAATGGTAAGCCTGCATCAATAGCGGAAGTGTTCAGCTTACTTCAGAATAGTTATGGATATGCGCCAAGCAATCTGACAGCTTTTATGATGGGATTTTTGCTTAAAGAATACAGTCTGCAACAATTTAAATATCTGGATCAGAATGGTGTTCGAGGAGAAATGTCTCCAGACAAGCTGGCAGAACTGATTGGTAATTGCATTAGTAAAAATACTGAATCATACATCGTTAAGATGACATCCGAAGAAAAGGCCTTTTATGAACTGACAGCAAAAGCCTGGGATATTGATGAAAAAATTCTGACATCTCCAGCAAAGGCGGGATCACTTGTAAAAAAGAGGATGCAAAATTTAGGACTCCCAGTATGGAGCCTTGAAAGTATTGATGATGAGGGAATCTATGATGTAATCAGCAAATATATAACATTGGTCCAAAAAGAAGGTTCTGATGCTGAGCAAGTGGTTAATGAAATAGGAAAAGACGCAATGAGAGTTCCAGATCTTTCAGATAAGCTAAAGGACGCGCTGACCATTACTAACTGTCGTAAAGGAATGCTTAACTTCATTAAGCACTTTGAATCTGGGAAATTGAGCACTTTAGCAGAAAAAATTGGCGCATCTGACGATAATATTCTGGATGATATAACAAGCCTGTTTTCAGTGGAATTTGCGAGCCTTTGGAATAGAGAAACTGGAGAAGATCAGATCAGAAAACTGATTACTGATTATACTTATGTAAATCTGACCAATATGATTTTAAACACTCTGGAACATTCTAAAAAGGAAGCTGACAAGGCTTGGATGGAAAAGCTTAGTTTTGTTGTTTGCTCGGGAGAAGCATTACAAGAAGAATTTCCTGAGATGAAGCTTTCTATTGAGTTCTTAAAAAAGATTGCCCTTGGCAGTGAAATATTGCCTGACCAGATGAAAACGTATGTAGAAGCACTAGGTGATAACAGGGATACTCTAGAGACATACCTGAACAATGAAGAATCAGCTTTTATAAAAATATATAAACCATATTTGGAAGGGTTAAATGATGAAGATGTTTCACAACTTTTGAGCTCAGGGATAACAGACATATTTACTAAATCAAGAACAGAGAGCAACGGAATTGTAAAAAAAGCAGCTGATGAATTTAGAAAAAATCAAACTAAGACAAGGCTTTTAAAATTATGGCGTGATAAAACCAGTACAAAATCGCCTTTAGATTGGTCCGCGATCAAAAGAACTCCAATCCTTATCATGATTCCCAAGGAAGAATACGGTAGGGCGAAAAAAGCATTTGATCTGATTAATCGAGGGAATGGCTCAGAATATGAATTGAAGTTAGCGTTGGAGTATCTTAATGAAACGAATATCTTTGAGAATATTAACGACACAGAAGCTGTAAATAGGGCTTTTCGAAGTATGCTTGGAATTTATAGCAATATTCTTACAGACTTGGATAACGTTCGTGACCATCTAGAACAATTGCCAGTCAATGCTTACGATTGGAACACTGATCCTAATGTAAAAGAGAAAATAGTCGGGCTAGCAACAGCTGAATATGAGGCTGGCGGCAGTGATAGGGCTGTGTCGAAAATCAGATCAATGGATGACAAAGATTTAAGAGAATATCTTATATCTCTGGTAAAGAGCAATATCACTATAGGGCTTGGAATATTAAACGGAGGTAAATAATTCTGATGCAAATACAGATCATTGATGACTATTTTAGCTCCGCAATACATAAACCCTTTTTTCTGGCTGTTGGTGATGCTGAGTATAAATTATATCTTCAATCGTTAAAGAATAGGACAGTCTCTTATATTCGTATTAGCGAATGTTGCCGCGCAGATGATAAAAAACCGGATATGGACATCTTCCGTGAAAAACTGGAAACAGGAGATGTGTCTTTTTCAAATAACAATATAGTAGTCCTTGGATTGGGTGAATATCTTGCTTTGGAAGGGGACACGTTTGCAAAAGCATTTCTTTCCGAGCTGGTAGATTACAATCTTGGAAACGCGCAGGCAATATTACTGTTGCGTGGAGTAGGCTCACAAGTAAATGCATTAGTAAAAAATGATAAAAGACTTATTGAAAGTGGTCGTCTTGTGGTGGAGGACGATCAGAGTACAAACATCAGATTTAAATTCTCAAATCCGGATCTTAACATTTACGATGTCTCAGGAATAAAAAGTGCTTTAAGACTTCTGGAGGATGGAGAAAATGGAGAAATAGATGTAAATACATATATGTCCTTTCCAAACTCTCTCTTTCCTATTCATGTTGTTGACAATGCCTATGAAGCCATAGATAAGCGATTAGATATCTCAGACAAAATAAAGAAGAAATATGGGAAAGATTCAGACTGGGAAAAGCTTCTTAGGGAATTAAAAGCTGCTGATTATGATTTTTGCAAAGTGTTCAGAAAATACGGGGGGGATAACTTCCAGTATTCGGATATCCACGCTATATTACATGATAATGATTTTAAAGGGTGGCTTTTTTATATCGGTTTAATGCTGCAGAAAAAAAGCCCTAGTATTTATATCGACTATGTTCTGGATGTTAGTGATGGATATGATGATTTTAAGAAAAAAGTCAGGGATGCAATTATAGGAATATCTCACAATGATCCTCATTTTTCAGAGTATTATTTTGAACGAAAAAAGTTGCTATCAAATTATTCTGAAGCGGAAATTGCTCCATTTGTTGCACAGAACAGGATTGATCCATCTGAAAGTATTTATAAATTGACTGATAATACAAAGGTAGAAAAACAGGAAATAATAATCTGGATTGCTAATTATGGCATTCCAGATGGGCTTGATTACATTTATCCTGATTTATATGCCTATCTAGGTGCTTACGAATTTCGAACTGGAGATGACAGGTTATCTGCCCGATTGACAAGTTATTTTACAACCTATAAACAACTAAAAATTGAAAATGACTTATGGTCAGATACTGGAAAGAGATTTTTGGCGGAAGTGGATAAACTTGCAACAGACAGAATATATAATGGCCTGCCCACAAGAAATGAGCTCGTAAAAGAGGCTTTTGGAGAAAACACACAGCTTTTCTGGATAGATGCTCTTGGCGTGGAATATCTGGCTTATATAGTGAGCTTTGCAAAAAAGCTAGGGCTTGATATTTCTATAAAAATAGGCCGCGCCGAACTTCCTACTATCACATGTATGAATAAGTCTTTTTTTGATAATTGGCCTGAATATTTAAGACATCCTAAGGAGGAAGAACTTGATGAACTAAAGCATAAAGAAAAGGGGGGATATTATTATTCCAAAGATAATCCTTATCCGATACATCTTGCAGATGAGCTTTATGTTATAGATAAAGCTATGACAGATGTAGCAATAACACTAGGGCAGAGAACGTATGATCATGTTGTTATAGCTAGTGACCATGGTGCATCGCGTCTTGCTGTGCTGCGTGACAAAGAGGAAAAGTATGATACCGGTACCAAGGGAGAACATTCCGGTAGATGCTGTAAATATTTCGATGGATGTGATCTTCCTTTCGCGATAAAGGATAAGGAAAAAGGCTATATAACGCTTGCAGATTATGGCAGATTTAAAGGTAGCCGGAGGGCAAATGTAGAGGTTCATGGTGGTGCATCATTAGAAGAAGTGGTAGTTCCTGTGATCATTCTTTCCTTAAAGGACATTAGTACAAGCTTTTCTGTTATCAATCTGGATGATATCAAAGCTGACTATAACACTGGTATCAGATTTGACATGTTTGTAAATAAAAAGCAACATGAAGAAATTTATATAGGATATGGCATAAAGAAATACAAAGCCACTAAACTCGATGATCAGCACTACCATGTGGAAATTGACGATATTACACAGTCTGGGAAATATCCTATTGATGTCTATATAGGGGAAAAACTGAGTGATCATTTGAATTTACATGTTAAGAGTAAGAGCGCCACGTTGAATTCCGCGTTCGATGATTTATTTTGACTGGAGCTTCCTGTATGATCTAAATGTAGGGCCCCGACAGAAAGCAGGTGAAAGAAAAGATACCTCAATGTAATATAAGATTTGCTGACCCCGACAAGTTAGCAAAATCCATTACAAGAGAGGTATCCAAATGAAGTCTACCACACAAAACGCAAAGATTGCAGCAATCACGGAAAAAACTTTGATCATTGGCATCGATGTAGGGAGTGAAACACACTTCGCACGGGC
>AUXO012785629.1_pt1 | contig 11366 bp, 13 predicted proteins | sample 768731 | NCBI WGS metagenome assembly AUXO01 (sample SAMN02715735, study PRJNA202380) | gut metagenome | biome: sheep rumen | host: Ovis aries | place: New Zealand: Palmerston North | reverse complement strand
ATATATCATTTGAATAAATGGATAAATATAACAACTTATTGGCTTGAAGATGTTACAATAGATATAAGAGCATTGACTGATGGATATAAACCGTATAATTGGCAATATCAAAAATCTAATCGGTTAGATGAAAATATACGTAAAGCAGTAATTTTACGTGATGGTTGCAAATGTATGGAATGTGGTAAGTCTAATGTTGTACTGGAAGTACATCATATCAAACCACGTAGATTAAATGGTTCTAACACATTAAGCAATCTTATTACACTTTGCAGCAAATGTCATCAAAAGACTGAAGGCAAAGAAGAACAATATATGCAACATTATTATGATAGGATTGATTCTTCTAATAACAAAAGCCTTAACTATGCAAGTCATGTAATGATTGGTAAAAGTTGGTTAAGAGAGCAGTTGTCAGAACTAGGTATTTTATATTTGACAAATGGTGGTGATACTGCAAATAAGCGTATTGATTGGGGAATAAACAAATCTCATTCTAATGATGCTATCTGTATAACAGACCTAAAACCAGATATTACAGATGTTAAAGAATGGATTATTAAACCTATGCGTAGACAGAGTAAAGCCAAGACCGATAATGTACTTGGCATTAAGCACAGAGATTTGGTTGAATACACATTTAAAACTGGTGAAACTCATAGAGGGTATGTAACAGCTATTTATCCAGAATTAGATGCTTTAAATTTTCAAAGTCCTACAAAACATTGTAAAAAAGTCAGTGCTAAAAAATGCAAATTACTTTGGAAATACTCAAAGATATATTGGTTAGATAATGTAATGTAAACACATTTAAGTGTATTTGTACACAAATAACAACATTTTTACAAGGAGGTATTATTATGGATGTTGCTAAACTTTCTACTGACTTATCAATGTATGATTTACAATCAGCTGTTGGAATTCAAATGTTGTCCAATAATTTAAATGTTGCTAAAGAACAAGGACAAGAATTCGTAGAAATGATTGATAAAGCTGCACTTGAAAGAAGTGTAAATCCAGACATTGGTGCAAATTTTGACATGCAAGTTTAATACAAACATTTTTTTAAAAAAAGATTTACCTGCTATTTTTTTTAAATAGCAGGTATTTTTTTGTTATTATGTATAAAGTTATATCTTTAATTATGTGAATATTTTAAAAAGCATATTAATTGTATAACTGAAGAGAAGAAAAGGAGAAGAAATAGAACAAATGTATAATAAGAACAAAAATGCTAGTATTTGGGAGGTAACAGTCCTTTATGCTATGCAGAAAATGTTCCCTACGCTAAAATGGACTAATGAAGTTAAGCTTTCAGACGTATCTTGTAATTCGTCTGTAGACCCTGTACACAGAAAGTACGATGTATATTCACCAATTATTAAAAGTGCTATCGAAGTTAGCCGTATTGGTGCTCATTCTTCAAAGAAACATTATGAACGTGATGTAATTAAACAAAGATTTTCTGATGAAAATCATATAAGATTATATCATCTTCGCGAAAATCTGTGTGATAACAAAGGTCTTACAAATGTCTATTCCTTTACAGTAGGAAAAAATACTGGTGATATTTCTTATCCTATCGACGCTCTTTGCTCAGGGATTGAAGATATCGCAAGTAATATCGAACGTACATTTGGTATTGTTCGAACTACTAATATAAATTATGGAATAGCAGAAGACGAAATTAAACTTCTTTATAAAAAGATTTCTGGCAGATATTTCGATACTACATCGCTTCTTTCAGAAGTAGAGATGGCAAATGTGCTTGGAATCGATTTTGAAGAGTTTGTATTATTTTCAGCAAGCAGGAATATGTCTTATTCAGAAGCTTTTATGTGGCTGCAAAACAACAAAACAAAGTATGTTGGTGCTGGTAACTTTTTAGCTAAGAATAAAAAAGAAGCTGTTTGTGCTTCTAATGCTTTCAATGATATTGTTGAAAGAAAACTTAGTGAAAAGGATGCAGAAATTCAAAGATTGCAGGAACTTATCAACGAAATGACGCACATAAAAGCAGACTATAAAACTTCAACCGCTGATTTTGAAATTTTGCGGAAAAAGTCTTCATATGTTCTTTTAAACAAGCGTAAGGTACAATCAAAAACAAAAATTGAATTAAAACGAAAAGGGCTATAATAAGCCCTTTTTTTATTTCAAATTTAATATTTTTTATTACATATTGACAAAATTGTTTGAATATAGTATTATTATATTGTAAAAGTAACTAAAAAAGGTGAAAAGTATGTTTTCTAAGGACAATTTGGTTGACAAAGGATTTGATACAGGTCAAATCAATCAAATTTTAAAATTCGATGAAGAGGGTTATAAATTCATTAATGAAATAACTCCTAGTATCACTGCGCCTAATATCAGAATTCTACGTAAGATTTATAAAACAAAAATGTTTAGTGAAATAGTTTTTATTAATTTTATTAGAAAGATGAATAATGGTGTCGATATTGGGAGATATTTTGATGAAAATTTCCGAACAATTTATACACCATTTCAATTAGATGTATTATTTGCCTGTCAAGAATATAATTTGAAAAATACACCAAAAAATTTCGAACGTTTAAAGAACCCAGCATTTAGTCCAGAACAAATGCAAGTTCTTATGAAAGCTGTTATAAATAATGTCGAAAATTATAAATTATATAACAGTGAATTAAATTCAAAAAGTATGGAATTACTTTTAGATGCGTATAAAGAAGGAATTAATGATGATGTTCTTTATGACCCATCGTTTTGTACGGACCAACTTTCTATATTAATAGATGCAAAGAAAAGAGGTTTAGATACAACAAATATAGCTAATTTTAATATGAGTCCAAGCTGTATGCAAATTTTAATTGATGCAGAAAGCGAAGGTATAGATATAAGTAAAATTGCTAGTGAATATTATAATGAACAAGATTTGATTATTTTAATAAAGGCATTAAAAAGTAAATTAGATATCAAATATTTACTTGATGTTTCTTTTGAAGAACCACAAAGAAAAGAAGTATATGAAGGAATAAAAGAAAATTTAGATGTAAGTAAATATGCAGATTCAAAATATGATGATAAACAAATGCACGTTATAAGAAAAACCTTAAGCGAAGGATATGACGTTACTCCACTTTTAGATGAATCGATTCCATCTGAAAAAATGAAAATATATTTAAATGCAAAAAGACAAGATATAGATACAAGTTACATTTTAAGTAAAAATATAACAACTAAAGAAGCTGAAACTATAATAGAACTTAGAAAAAAGGGATATAAAATAGAAAATACAATTTAAATTTAATATTAATTATAAAATGTCGTCGGTTTGGGCACTTTGCAAACCGACGCTTTTATTTGAGAATAAATAAGTGTAAATAATATATTTATTCTGCATAAGATATATTATTTGTTCTATTTATATGCAGTGAAAGATTTTTATGAGGTTTTTGTAAATGGTTAGCCAAGAATTTTTTGAAAAAATGTTAGAAAGATATGACGTAAATGAATATGTTGAAAAAAGAGCATGGTTAGCATATTCAATATATATATTTTGGATAATTTTATATGCGTTTGTAGCAGTAATAGGTACTACATTTTTTTATTGTATAATTAAAAATATAAATATTCCAATGAGTTTTATATCAAACATAGCAATATTTTTGTTAATTCTTCAGATATTAGCAACAATTTTATGCTGTTATTATATTCATTTTAAAAACAAAATGATTGATATTTATATGGCATCTTTTGATAAAGAAATAGAAGATACAAGTACTTGGGATTAATTATAAAGTAAGTATATAAAAACGCATTGGAAAATCTGATGCGTTATTTTTTATTTATCTTCATCATCGTATTGATTACCATCAACACAATCTTGACAAGTTGTAGGACAACCTAATTCTTCATACCATTCTGGATATGTATTTTTAATATACATAGGGTCAAAAATACAGTCGCAGTAACCATATTTACAAGCAGGTTTATAATATGTTTCTTGACAACTATCTTGATTTATAGTCCATTCTAATTCTATACCGTCATTATCAAAAAATGTTAAATCAGGTTTTCCGATATGAATGTCTTCGATAAATCCGCTTTTATCGACCAATTCGCATTTTAAAACTTTTTCTTTTATTTCTTCTATAATTTTTTCTTTAATTTCTTCTGGTTTAATATCGCCTAAATCTAAATCAAAATTTATATTTAAATTAATATTTGCTATCATATCTGTATTTCCTTTCTATATATAAATATAATAACAAATTTTTGTATATTTTTCAATAAAAATAGCTTAAATATTTATGATGCTAACAAAAAATCATATTATTTATATCTGGTAAAGAAGAAAGGAGAAGAAAATGGCAATTAAGGATAATTTTGTTTCCGCCAATCCAACAGTACTTTTTATAGCTGTTGTTGACAGACAGGTGCAAATCTTTTTTAAGGATGATAGCGAAATTGTAAGACTTAATTTTACAATAAAATGGAATTGGAGTTCTAAAGACATTTCTTATGATTTTAACGCAGCAAAATCAATAGATGAATTCGAACTTCCAACTAATGCTGTATTTTATCTGCCTGAGCAGAAAAAACTTGAGTATAAAAGAGTCGATTATAGACATATCGACAAGCCATCATTAAGAAGTGCAGAATACACCAACATTTTTTGTTATGACATGAATAATTTGGGAATTACAAAAGATGTTAAGATGGCAACATTTAGTGAAGTTGTTGACGCAATGCCAGAGGATATTGCAGAATCGCTTTTGGCTATTTCAAACTTCAATAAGTTATATAATTACCAAAAATCTATCATTGCTGCAGCAGCTGACGCACCTGAAGCTTAATTAACAAAAGACACGCAATTACTTGCGTGTCTTATTTTTTAAACTTTTAATATAAATTTTATTTTCTTTTATTAATTGGTTTATAACTTCTGGATTAACTTCCCAAATATATTTTTTTGGAAAATAATCGTGCCATTTTCCAGAAAGGGTCCATACACCATCTTTATATTTTGCAGGGCAACATTCTGTACAACATATATGTTTATTAAAGTAATCGTCTTCATAATTTTCAAATCCATAGGTAACGTTGGTAAAATTATTTTCTCTTGCGCTATCATCAATAACGCCACATTTTTCACACACAAATAACATTTAAAATCACCCCCTACTATTTATAGTATTTATTTTAAAAGCATATTATAAATAACAATGTATTTTTTAAAAGAGGTAATAAAAATGGAAAGTTTTAGAGCACTTGGAAAAATAGAAAAAATAAAACAACTTGATATTAATTTAGAAAATATTTATCCTGCTGTAAGCGCGGATAAATTAGAAGAATTTTATATTTTACTTAAAAATTCAAAAATATCTGAAAAGACTGCAAATTTATTAGAAGATGTTTGTAATCATGCAGTTCTTCCAATTAATTCAATGTATGCACTAGATATAGTCAATAATATTGAAAAATATAAATTTGGAGCAGATATTGTAGACTTTGCACTTAGAAAAGCTTGTGAAACAAATGTTGAACTTGATAATATCCCTTTTCACTTTTATAAAAATGATTTAAATTATTATGAATCATTTAAAAAAGAAGGATATCCACTTGATATTTTTTATGATAAAAATTTTGCAGCTTACGAAGTATATAATTTTGCAATAAAATGCTATAAAAATAGTAAAAATCCATTTGATTATGTGCCTGACTGTATGGGTGAAAAAGGAATAGATTGTAATAAAATTTCTGCAATATCAACAGCTTTCGATAAAGAAATAGATTTAAAAGAATATGTAAAAGATTATTCTTTTGAACAACTTAATTCGATTACACAAGTATTAGAAGCAGAAAAAGAAGGTTATTTTATCAATGAAACAGAAATAATTCAAAAAGAATACAGCGCAGAAAAAATAGAATTTTTATTGGAGGCTGTAAAAGAAAATTGTTATCTTGATGAATTTAAAAATTATTCAAATGAAGATTGTAAACTTTTATCGGAAATGTTATCATCATTAGATTTTAAAGAACTTGATATTATAAATAGCTTATTAAAATTAGCATCACAATTTGATGTTGAAAAAGCAAAAGCTTTATTATATGCAATAAATAAATATTGTGAAAATATATATCATCCAGAAATAATACGTGAAGATATTGAAAAAGCTATAGTAAATTTAGTAAATTTTATTGAAGAATATGAACCTAAAAAAGCAATAGGACTATTTTTACTTACTAAATCAAATATTGATATAGAAAATTTTAAAAACATTGATGTAGAAAAAATACTTTTAAAATTAGATACAACAAAATATCTTAAAATGGAAGTAGATGATGAAATATTTAAGCTTGATTTTGAAAACGTTTATTATTATATATTAGCAACATATTATAATAAAGAACTTGGTAAATATATTGATGCGGAAAAATTTAAAATTTTAAAACCAGAAGAATGTCAAGAATATTTTGAAAATAGTATTAAAAATAATATTTTTAAATTAACCAATGAAGATTCTATTAAAATTAATTATAAATATTATGATGGCGAAGAAAGTATTGAATTACCGAATGGGTATTTGATTTACATTAATGAACAAGAAGAAGAACCAGACATAGAATTATTATCTGAGATTAAAACAGAAGATGAAATTATGGAATCATTTTATTCTGAAAATTTTAAAGAATTAAGAATGTTAGTAGCATCATTAATGAGACCAACACTTAATTATGAATCATCTTGTATAGTAGATGGTGTTTTACAAGAAAATGTTGAGCATGACATAGGAATAACATCAATTGCGGATATAATATTTGATACAGGAAATATGTTAGAAGATATAATGTATGATGATAATACAGGCAATTATTCTTTACCATATTCAATGGAAGAATTCCTTGAATATTTTGATATAAACTTGAATGAATGTATTCCATCGTATAAATTACCTACTGGTGAAATATTAGCACTTGAAAAATCATCTATTGAAAAAGAATATGGTTCATTTAATTGTGAAAAAGATAATAGTGAAATTTTAAAAGCATTTGAATACGAATGTAAATTATTTAAATGTTATGATGAGGGTGCACTTTATACAATTGATGTTTATGATGAAGAAGATAATTTTGTAACTTCATATGATTGTATATTTGCAGAAGATGTTGATAAAATAATAGATAAAGAAATAATACCAGAATATTGTATAGAATGTGAGGATGAATGTAGATGAAATTAGAAATTATGTCACAACGTAATGCAGAAAATATTTCTAAATATTTAACTGAAAAAACATCTATAATTTCAATTGTTGGATTAGATGAAGAAAATGCACAATTTTATAAAAATCCTAATATTGATAAAGTTTTTAGAATGTATTTTTATGATTTAGAAAGCGATTTTAAAGCATCTGATAAAATATATCGTGCACCAATTCAAAGCGATTTTGTTGGATTAAAAAACTTTATAGATAATCTAGACTGTGACCTTTTAATAGTTCATTGCGGTGCAGGACAATCAAGAAGTGCAGGTGTAGCTGCTGCAATAAATGAATATTTAAATCTTGGATATGATATATTTGGTGATAAAAGATATTCTCCAAATGGTACCGTATATAAATGTTGTTTAAATGAACTTGGTATTGCTAAATCAAAAGATTATTTTGAAGAAGTATTTAATGCATCACCACAGATTGATGTATATATTTCAAATGATGAAATAGATGAAAGATAAAATTTTAGCTGTGCATAGAAAATTATTTTTCTTTTGTACAGCTATTTTTATATTTATTTTTCTGTACAAACAAAAAGTGCTTATTTTTAAACTTTTCATGTACAACATTTTTTTAAAGTTATCTTTTTATTAAAACTGTCATATTATTAGTGTTAAACGTCGAAAGGAGTTTTAAAGGTTCTTACAGCAAACTTTATATTACAAAAAACAAATGTTGAAAATATAATAGTTAATGTGGTTCGCCGCATTAGCGCCCTCCAGAACCTTGTATAAAGATGTTTAAACTTTCTGCCCATGATTAGCGTATTTCTATTATTTTCCTGTTAAGAAAACAAATAATTGTGCTAATTACTTTGCAGAAAATGAATTTGCACCCGTTGGGTGCTTTTTTTATTGTAAAATCATATAATATATGTCCAAAGGGCTTAATTAATTAAAGAAAAAACTTGAAATGTGAAAAGATAAGTACTTTTGTCAGCCTAAAGCCTACGGCAATAATTCGTAATGGGCGGACCTTTGAAATCAATTTTTTCTATTTTTGAAATAATCCAGGGGGATGGAATAAATTTCCACAGGATTTTAATAAAAAAATCCTGTTTAATGTGTAACACCAAAATTTTAAAAACTAAATAAATATATGGATTACAGAAAAAATCAATTTTTATTTAAGCATATTTTTTAATTATTTTTCATTAAAATAAAAAATTCTGTATAAATTGTTAATTATAATTATAAATAATACTATTAATATAATATTGAAGAAAGGAGAAATAAAAATGATATATGATATAGGTAATGTAGTTATCGATTATTCACTACCTGTTACATATCCAAAAAGAATTGATTTTAAACACGGTTATTTTGGACCTGAATATCAGTTTAATGATTTAGAGCATAAAGCGGCTTTAATTTTTACTGCAATTCTTAATTATGAAGCTGGTAATGGAAATTGTAATATTTGTGACGTAGTCGAAAAATCTAAATATATCAATTTAATTCGTTCTATTTTAAAAAGAAATGGTATTGAAGCTATTTTTGTAGATGAAGATGTTGATAATTTAGATAATATTTGTATAATTGAAGGTAATGATTTACTGGATTTTATCAAATTTATAACAATGTCAGATGTAAAAATGTTATCATTTTTATTATCCGATAGCAGCTATATACAGAAAGGAGATTTTAAATATGAAGATTCAAATCAGACGTGGGACATTTGAAACTAATTCTTCTTCAACACATTCACTTGTAATGTGTTCAGGTCTTGAATGGGACAAGTTTAAACGTGGGGAACTTTTATTTGATACTGATTCAGATAGTCTTGTACCTGCTATAATGATTGACGAAGAAGAAGACGAAGAAGATTATGGCAAGAGATATTACACCTATGAAGAAATGTTTGAAGAAGGTGAACTTGAATACGAGTTGTTTCACGATGAGTATACAACAGAATCAGGTGATAAAGTAGTTGGTTTTGGTTATTACGGATACAACTAAGAAAGGAAAGAAAAAAATGAGACTCCTTGGTAGTTACAAAAATGGTAATTATATTACCTTAATCTTTGATGATGGTACAAAAGTAAGAAAAACGGAAGAGGATACATTTATTCCTGCTTTTGCAGAAAATTGTGACATAAAAATCACTAATAAATGTGACATTAATTGTCCTATGTGTCACGAAGCTTCTTGTGAAAGCGGAAAACATGGCGACCTTAATATGCCATTTCTTGACCATCTTCATCCATATACAGAACTTGCAATCGGTGGTGGAAATGCGTTATCGCATCCTGACCTTATTCCATTTCTTGAAAAGCTTAAAAGCCAAAAGGTAATTGCAAATCTTACTGTTAATCAGATTCATTTTGAATCTCAACAAGATTTGATTAAAGAACTTTTTGATAAAAAGTTAATTCATGGACTTGGAATTAGTCTTGTTAATCCTAGTGATGAATTTATATCACTGGTAAAGCAATATCCGACTGCTGTTATTCATACAATTAATGGAATTTTGTCAAAAGAAGACTTAGATAAACTTGCAGATAATAATTTAAAGATGCTTATTCTTGGATTTAAAAATTTCAGGAAGGGAACAGATTATCTTTCAAAGTTTGAATCAAAAGTTTTAGAAAAACAGAAGTTTTTATATAACAATTTGTATGATTATGTTCCTAGATTTAATCTTATATCTTTTGATAATCTTGCTATTAATCAGCTTGATGTTAAAAGATTTATGTCGGATGAAGAATGGGAACAGTTCTATATGGGCGATGACGGAACAATGACATTTTATATTGATTTGGTAGAACAAAAATTTGCTGCATCATCTGTTTCTAAAGAAAGATATGATATACTTGATTCTATCGATGATATGTTTAAAGTTGTTTTAGAAGGGGGTAGATAAATGTATTATTTTAAGATAGACATTTCGCGTCCTGATAATCTTGAACAAAAAATATATCAGAAGTTAGAAGAAAAGCAATACCCATATGCTTATATAAACACTATTTTTAATGTTTTAAAGAAAGGTAATATTCTAATAGAAGATGCATCAGAAGATGAACTTATCGCATTAAAGCAAGCACTACAAATCGATTCGGAAAAAATTGAAGCTGCAATAATTGCAATTCAAAAGGGGATTGATATCAATAAAGTCTTGCTTCCTGGTATAGACAATGAAACAGCAAAAATACTTACATTTGGATATATTCATAAATTTGATTTATCAAATTTTTGTAAGTATGGTTCTAAAATAATGTATGGCATATATGACAATATCAAGTATTTAAATGACTTAAAAGTATTAGATAAACCAGCTTTTTTTGATGGTCTTGATAAGCTTGATAAACTTGATAAAACACGACTTACAAATGATGGTTGTGCAGAAATAGTTCATTATATTGCTGAACATTTAAATGATGTAGAACAGTATGAAAAGCTGTTAAAATGTATACCAAAAGGTAAAATTAATATACTTTCAAATACTGTTATACTTTCAGAAAAACTTGTAAAAAATGGTGTAAACTCTGTTCGCAAGTCTTTTGATAGTCAATGGGAATTTTTAAATTTTGTAAGAGAAAAAATTAATTAATATATCATTTTAAGGCGCTTCGGCGCCTTTTTTTATTTTAATTTTATTTTTTTTAAAAATTTGTTTTCCTTTTTTCAAATAAAAACGCATAATGTATTTGATACATTTTGTATTAATGTGATATTTTTTAGATTTCCAATAAATACAAGGAGGAAATGTAATGAAGAAGTTGTCGAGAAAAACGACTAGAAGAATCTTTTCTGGATTCCTTGCAGTTGCAATGGTATTCACTTCAATTGGTCTTGGTAATTTTACTTGGGCTGATAGTACATCTGAATATACTGTTTCACTTGCAGATACAGAAAATGGTTCTGTAGAATTTACAGAAAATTCTACATCTACTGCTGTAACATCATCTGACAGCGATTCTATGATGTATTTTAGAAGAAAAGACAACGTAGAAGTTAAACTTATACCAGATGAAGGCTACGAAGTAGAAAGCTTCAAAATAACTAATTCATCTAACGGAAGTGTAATTTCTGAAGACAACAGCGGTTCTGATATCTATGCTTTCACTATGCCAAGAAAGAACTTAGTAGTTGAAGTTACTTTTGC
>AUXO011472395.1_pt1 | contig 11369 bp, 7 predicted proteins | sample 768731 | NCBI WGS metagenome assembly AUXO01 (sample SAMN02715735, study PRJNA202380) | gut metagenome | biome: sheep rumen | host: Ovis aries | place: New Zealand: Palmerston North | reverse complement strand
GATAGTGAGTTCTTTCACGGTAAAGACTGGGAAATACTTAGACCTAAAGTTGCAAAAGGAAATAACGGAAACTACTGGGTAAAGAAGATAGATGAAAATATAAAAAGAGATCTTGAAAATGATAAAGAACTATTGGCACTAGGTTGGACGGTAATACACTTTTGGGGAACAGAAATAAATAAGAAAATTGATGAATGTGTAAGAGCAGTTGCAGAGACAATTGAGGATATACGATTTGATGAAAATCTGGATTAAGAATAATTAGGAGAAGATATGAAAGTATTAGAAACATTTGATGCAACACCTAATACCAATTTATTGGATGTTTTAGGGAATTCAGGATATTCACTTGAAGCAGCTATAGCTGATATAATTGATAATAGTATTGCGGCTGAAGCATCAAATATTAATATTTATATGCGATACAAGGAAAATGAGTCAAGTATTTCTATAATTGACGATGGATATGGTATGTCTTTAAAAAAATTAAAGAGTGCAAGCATAATTGCATTTAAAAATATGTTGGAAAAAAGGAAAGAAAATGATTTAGGGAGGTTTTCAACAGGAATAAATTCAGCATCAGCTTCTATGTGTTCACATTTGATAATACAATCGAAAACATGTGATGATAAATATAATACTATTTCTATTGATTATGATTTAATGAAAGAAAAGCAATCATGGTTATGTAATGTTGTGGAATATGATCAGGATTTTATAAATGCGAATCACGGCACTGCAATTGTGTGGAATAATTTAAAAGAAATTGCGAGTGCTGAAAATAAGATAGATTTTTATAGAAAGGCAGACAAGGTAGAAAAACATATTTCGCATGTATTTAATGATTATATTATGAACGGGGTTAATATTTTTTTGAATGGTAATAAAATAGCTGGATGGGATCCTTTTTTTGAAACTAATCCCAAAACATCGGTAGTACGTAACGAAATAAAAGAGTATCATGGTGAAAAGATTAGTGTGAAGATATATATACTTCCACCATATAATAATTTGAATTCGAATGAACAAAATTATATGCGCGGAAATGGATTAAGTGAACAGCAGGGGTTTTATATATATAGAAGAGATAGATTAATAAAAGAAGGTGGGTGGCTTGGATTAGAAGATTTTACTATATCTAACAAATATGATTATGCAAGGATAAGAGTTGACATAGACATTACCTTAGATAAGTATTTTAAGCCAAATTTTTTGAAAAATGAATTATTTATTCCTGATGATTTGAAGGATTACTTTTCTTCTGTTGCTAAAATTGCACGAAATGAATCGAGGAAGAATTATAATTATATGAAAGTACCGGCAGTAATAAAATCACCGAAAATTAATGGTAATATTCCGGTATGGGCTATAAAGAATACTTTTCAGGGGATACTAATATCGGTTAATCCGGAACATCCTATAATAAATTATTTATGTAAAGATATGCCTGTTGGGAATAGAAATAAATTGTTTAAATTACTATCAAATAATATTCCAATTGGTGAAATACAAAGGAGCGGTGTTTCGAATGAACAAACGAAATATTACAATATGATTGGAGAGATAACAGATTTATACGAACAATTAAAAAATGAAAACATGGAGGATAAAGATATACTTGTCAAAATGGCTAGTTGTGAGCCGTTTTGTACAAATCAGGAATATATATCTGAGTTAATAGATTTTTTTTCGAATAAAGGAGTGATATAATGCAGGAAAAAGATAAAAAAGTAATCAAAGATTTATTAGATGCATGTGCAAAGAGTTATGATGGTGTAAAAAATTTTAAAGAACAGTATGAAGATATTAAAGAGAAAGTGAAAATTAATATTGGTATTTTTAAAATAGAAGTTGATATTAATGATCCTGAATTAGACAAAATGATTAAAGAGTCGATTGTAATCACTGAAAAAAAACCTATTGTTTTTGAAAAGGGGTATACACCTTGGTTAAATGATTATAAATCAAAAATAGAATGGAAATGTTATTCAAGATATGAAAATTATCTTGTTAAAACGAAAAAATGGAATTGGGGAACAGTTCAATCTATAAACGAATCAACAGATTCAATATTAGATCATATGGGGAATCCTATTTCTGATTCCTTCTTTTCGAAAAAAGGATTGGTAATGGGAGATATTCAGTCGGGTAAAACTGCAAATTATACTGCGCTTATAAATAAAGCCTTAGATAGTGGATATAAGCTTATAATTGTTCTAGCAGGTTTGACTAAGGATTTGAGAAGTCAAACTCAAAAAAGATTAGATAAAGAAGTTTTGGGTTATGAAACATTTACTGAAGTTCAAAAAAAGGGGAAAGCCATCGGAGTTGGATTAGAAAAATATAAGGGAGATTTTACAATAAATACTATAACTCATTCAGGAGAAAAAGGGGATTTGAAAAAGACAACTGCTGAGTCTATTAATACACCTTTACGTCCTGATATGAACCCATTAATAGCTGTATTGAAAAAGAATTCAGCAGTTTTAAATGCATTTATTGGAGAGTTTTTAGGAAATAATAGCGGTGATAAAACTAAAGATAAATTCAATGTCCCAATATTAGTCATAGATGATGAAGTTGATCAAGCTTCGGTTAATACTAGTAAAAAAGAAAATATTGAAGAAGCCTCATCAATTAATAAATTAATAAGAATCATGTTGGCTCAGTTTAATAGATACACGTATGTGGGTTATACGGCAACTCCTTTTGCAAATGTATTCATAAATCCTTTTGGATTTACCAAAGAGGATGAAAAGGATATTTTTCCTGAAGATTTTATTATTTGCTTGCCAAGACCTAAAAATTATTGTGGTGTTAAAGAGTATTTTGGAATTGATACATTATCAGAAGGTGATGATAATAGTGCTATTTCATTAGACCTTTATAGAAAGATAGATGATTATTATGATTTATTTGATGAGGATGTAAGAAAAAATAAAAAAGTAAGAGTGGATTCGCAGGTTATTAATATTAATAAAAGTTTGCATGAGGCATTTATGCACTTCATAATAGCATCAGCGATAAAGTATTCCCGTGGAATAGAGGAACATAATTCCATGTTGATTCATATTGCTAGATATAAAAATCCAGCTACTTCAATGAGGGATTTAGTGAAAAATGAATTATCTAAAATGTTACAGGAATACAAATATGGTGAAGCAGAAGATAAAGAAAAATACAAAAAGTATTGGGAGGAAAAAATACAAAAAGTTAGTAAAGATCGTTTGATGTCAGAATATAAAGATAAGTGGGAGGATATAGAAAAACATATAATTCCTGTTTTTGAAATGACGTTAAATGGCATAAAAATAGTAAATGGAGATTCGGGAGATGTTTGTGACTATAATAGTAGCAATGTGGGTCAACATATTATTATAGGTGGTGATAAACTTTCAAGAGGATTAACGCTTGAGGGACTAATAGTATCTTACTATTATAGAAAGACAAGGACATATGATGCATTATTACAGATGGGAAGATGGTTCGGTTATAGACCAGGTTGGATAGATTTGTGTAGAATATATACAATTAATTCATTTGTAAATGATTTTATCAATGCTGGCATATCTACAGAAATGTTTAAAAAAGACATTGAAGATATGAATAGAATGAAAATGACACCAGTAGAGTTTGGGTTAAAAATAAGATACAGTCCGAGACTAGCACCTACTTCATCTACTAAAATGAGGTATGCCCAAAAACAAAAAATATCATTTTCATCTGATGTACCACAGGTTTTGACATATGAAAAAAAATATGTTTCTAACAATAGAGAACTTACAGATACTTTCCTTGGTGATATGAAATGTGAAGTACGTAAAAATGGTAACTGTGTCTATAAAAATGTCACATCAGATAAAATAATTGAATATCTCAGAAATTATAAAGAATGTGATAGGTTAGTTGGAAGCGTTAGTATTAAGAACTGGATTAATTATATAGAAAAAATGAACTCTAAAAATGAGTTGACTGATTGGACAATTATATTACATTCAAATTCTAATAAGGATAATAGCATAATTGACTATATTGGAGGGAATACAATATACAAGAGTCAATATGCAGATAGAAACTTAAATGCCAATGATAATGATGAATTGTTATATTTGAAAGCAATTATTGATCAAACTGATTTTAGGGATATTTATGATGAAGATTCTGATGAATACAAAAAAGTAAAAAAATTTGAACTTGGTAATAAAACTATAGAAAACTCTTTTACTAAAGAAAAGGGAGTACTTGCATTGTATATTATGGATATACATAAAAAAGAATTTGAAAAAGAAGAAATAAGTGAAAAAACAGGTAAAATAAGAAAAAAATATAAGCAAGGAAAGGTTTTGGAAGGAGGTAAAGGAGTTGTTGGCCTTTGCGCATGGTTTCCTATTGCAGGAAATTTAGAAGATTCAGCGGTTGATTATTATGTTAATGCTGTGTATCAACAAGATTCAATTTATGAAGAAGAGGAGGAAGAATGAATAATGTAAATTATTTCCTGAAATGGATTGAATTAGATAAAACTGTAGAAGAGAATGAAGATTGGAATGCTAAGATTAAATATTTGCCGGTAGCTGATTGCAATAATATTTTTATATCAAACGATAAGAAATTTAATCGCTCTTTCTTAATTGAATTTACTCCTTATATAATAAAAGACTATAAACCTAAGAAAGTAAATGGTATTAAGATAGAAATAAAAAAGAACGATAGTCTGGATAAGAATAAGCTATACCTTGTTTTATCTAATGTTGAAAAAAAATTAGATGATACATTTATTGGCTTTTCTGCATTTATTTTTGAGAGATTAGAAAATACAACTAATGAAATAGATACAATGAGAAAAGTGGAAGAAGCATTAATTGATTATCATGATTTCTTTAGCTTTAAGAAGGAAATGACTAAGGATAATGAGCAGGGATTGATTGCAGAATTGAATTTTTTGAGTGATTTAATTGATAAATATGGTGAAGAAGCGGTCTACTATTGGGTTGGAAGTGAGAAAAATAAAAGAGATTTTATAATAAATGATAAAGCAGTTGAGATTAAATCTACAAGAAATCAAGAACAAGACATTATTAGTGTTAGTAATGAAAATCAGCTGGATCCACAGGGATTAACTACATTATATTTGCGTTTGTATATATTTGATGAAAATGAAAATGGAAGGGAAGTATCTTATTTCATTAAGTTGATAGCAGATAAAATTAAATCTTACGAAATAAAAAAAGTGTTTTTCTCAAAAATAGCGATGCATGGAATTGATCCTTCTGCTTATGTTGGAAAATACAAATTTTATATTGAAGGAATACATACATATGTAGTTGATGATGGGTTTCCAAGAATAAAAAAAAGTAACTGTTCAGAACGCATATATGATGTTAAATATAGGCTGAATTTATCTGGAATTGATTACTTAGAGAAGAGGAGTGATAGCGTAGGTGGATTATGGTTATTTGATTACGAAAGTAAAAGAAGAAATGAATAGTAATGATGTGGATATATCATTAGCATTTTTAAATTTTGTTTTTCCGTTTATAGAATCTACTGATAAGGAATTGATGACTGAATGTAATGAGGAGATTCCAGCGAAAAATGTAAAAGTTACGGGATATTTTATTAATGTCGATGAATCTCTGATTAATATTTATTTGGTGGATTTTGATGAATTTGCTTCGAATATACAAGATATTTCAATCGACAAATACAATCGTAATAGGGATTGTTTGATCAATATTATGAAGATGATTAATGATAATTCTTACATGGATATTAATGAGTGTAGTCGTATATATGATTTGTGTGATTATATAACTTCTCATAAGAATTATGAAATAGTTTTGAATATAGTAACAAATTATAAGTTAACACCAGAGTGTGAAAATGAAGGAAACTATACTCTTGGCAATTGGAAATACGGAGTACGAACATATGATATTAATAGCATTTTAGATAAAATTAATGCTGATTCGATGTATAGTAATGTATTAGATATAAAAACAAAATTTGGTAAGGGAGTACCGGCAGTTCTTATTTCATCACAAAAAGATGTAGATGTATATTTAACATATTTTATTGGTGAATGGCTAGCTCAGTTATATAAAGAAGATAGTGTTGGCCTGCTTTCTGCTAACGTAAGGTCTTACTTGAAAAGAACTAATAAAGTTAATAGAGAAATTATAAATACGGTTAAGGAAACTCCTGAAGAATTTGTCGCTTATAACAATGGATTGTCTGCAATTGCTACTAAGGTTAATTTATCAAATTTTGATAAAACATTTGCTGTAATTGAAAGTCTGGAAAATTTTTTGATAGTAAATGGTGGGCAAACTACTGCTACATTATTTGAATGTAAAAATGATAAACTGAATTTAGATGATATTATTGTACCAGCAAAAATTTCAGTGATTAAAAATTCAAATGCTGCAGAAGATCTTATAAGTAATATATCAATATATTCTAATGCTCAAACGGCAATAAAGAAGTCTGATCCACCTTCTAATTTGAAATTTTATAAAATGTTTGAGGAATTATCAAAAAGAATAATGGCTCAAAAGAATATGGTGGAATATCATTGTTTTTTTGAAAGAACAAATGGTCAATATAATACATTAAAAAAGATGAATGCTAAATCAGGGAGTTTTTCACTTCTTAATCCTGAAAAAAATAAATTTACCAAGTTGCAGTTGGCACAAGCTATAGTGGCGTGGGAGGGGAATCCAGAATTAGTATGTAAAGGTCAGGAAAAGAATTTTGAATACTTTAATTCAGTAGTTAAAGTTATTAGTACAAAAAATGTAGACGAAAACTATTTTAAAGGTAGTTACGCTTTGATACTCATTTACAGGCAGTTTGATAGGATTATTAAGAAATTTAAACTACCCTATAAATCCAGTTTAATTGCTTACTCTTTAGCGTACTTATCACTTGCTAGCGACAAAAAAATAGATCTTATAGATATTTGGAATAATCAATGTGTAGAAAAAAATCTAAGTGATAGCATGGAAAAAATAGTTTTAGATGTTTATGATAAAATGATTGACTCACCAGAAAAATATCCAGATATTAGAATGTGGTCAAGAAAAGTTGAATGTTGGGAACACATAAAGAAGATTGAAGAAAAATATAGTTTTCCAAATTGTGATACTAGATGGGACTTCTTTCCTGAAAATCATGCAGTATATTTTATTGATGAGCATTTTCTCGATGTATCCATGTGGAAAGATGTGGAAAAATGGGTAAGAGAAGAAAATATACAACTGAGTCAAAATCAAATAAGGATGTTGCATGGTATGCCTGCATTAATTTATAAAGGGAAAATATCGAAAAGACAAGAGAGTTTTGCGAAATCTATATTTTTGAATGTAGTAGAAGAAGGATATAGATATGAAGAATAAATGAGTAGAAGGAATTTAAAATGGTTAGAATTGCAACCGTGTTTAGCGGGATTGGAGCGCCTGAAACCGCATTAGGACAATTAGACAAAGATTATAAAATAGTTTTTGCTTGCGATAATGGGGAAAGGTACATTAATGATTCAGAAGATGATATAAAAAAAATTATTAAAAAAAATGGTGGTGATGCCCAAGCGATAGTGAAAGATATTTACTTGAAAACTGGAAAAGTAAATAATGTGAAAAAATCATATTTTGCAAATTATGATATTTCTGAGGAAGATTGGTATGAGGATATAAGATTTTTAGATGGGAAAAAATATAAAGGTAAAGTAGATATTTTAGTGGGAGGAAGTCCTTGCCAAAGTTTTTCTACTTATGGAAGACGTAAAGGGTTAGAGGATGCAAGAGGAACTTTGTTTTATGATTATGCCCGAATCATAAAGGAGATACAACCTAAAGCTTTTGTTTATGAAAATGTGACTGGGCTATTAAATCATGACAATGGAAGAACATGGGAAGTAATCCAAAATGTTTTTAATGATATTGGATACACAATTAAAACTAAAATATTGAATGCGGCTGACTATAATTTGCCGCAGCTTAGAAAAAGAGTATTTGTTGTTGGAATAAATAAAAAATTAAAATGTAAAGAATTTGTTTTTCCTGAACCTGTATTACTAACACATAAAAGTACAGAATATTTAGAAAAAGATGTACCTAATAAATATTATCTTGGGGAAAAAGGTTTTAGATTTGTAACAGATGTAAAAAGAAATGAACATAGGGCGCGTGTTAATCAGGATGTGATTGGATGTCAAACGGCTAATCAACAGTTTAATTGGGTTGGTGATTTTAGAGTAGAATCACCTGAGCTTAGACATTTAAAAGATGATAGAATATTTAAAGGAGAATACAATGGAAGACCCGCTGTAGCTAGGAAATTGACGCCGCGTGAATTGTTGAGACTGATGGGGTTTGATAATTTTAATATTGTTGTTGAGGATAAAGTAATGTGGAGACAAACCGGAAATTCTATTGCAGTTCCAGTTCTAAAAGCGATCTTAAGTAATATCCTTGATATTATTTAATTAAGGAGGTAATGCCATTTGAACGATTGGTACATAGATAGATCCAAGAATTTTATTAATGATTCTCTGGATAGTGTTTTGAAATTTCTTTTGACATACCAGGGCGATAGAGATACTAAAAGTATTATTTCCGCGTTGCGTGAAAACAAAATTTTTAGTGATAAAGATTTGAATCCGAATGCTGCATTAACAAGATTTCGTGATCATGGTTTGATTGACAATGATAATTATGTAGGAAAGAGTGCAGAAGATTATGTAAAGGGAATAATTAGTTTAGATGAATTGATAATTGATTTGTTTTTTAAAAGACCTTGTAAAAAGAAAAATTCTACTAATTTAAAACCGATGGTGATTTTATGTAATGTTTTTAATAAAATGTTTGAAATTGCAGGATCTATAGACGAAGTTTTTTTGACGGGGGATGAATGCTATAAATATTTATATGAATGTAATTTCGAGTGTGATATAACATATGAATTAGTTGATAAGATAATGGATGATAGGACACTAGATGGCATTGAATTTGCAAAAGAAAAAATAAATATGAAGAAAAATGAAATGACTAATATAAGTATATGGTTCAATGCATTAAAAAATACTTCTCTGTTTTTGGGTGGAGATGATAGAATGGTTATTAGACCTAATAAATATCAAAAACTATTTTATGAATTTATATCGATGAATGCTTATAAAATGAGGGAAACTCCAACAAATACGAATAAAGAATTGTATGATTATTATTGTGACAGAAGTAGTGGATTAAATGAAATAATACCGTATACATTTAAATCAAATATATGCTTTAGAGATAGTGAAGAGATTCCTATAATTATTAAGTATTTGTTTGGTATAAAAAAGGCTAATGATTTTGATTTTAATTACTATTTTGATTATGAGTGTTTTGGAATATACGCTCCTTTTATTACAATTCCTGGTATTGTGCTTAGAAAGATAGAGATGAATAATAAAGCAATATATAATGAAATTATAGGTTTTTGGGGAGAAATGAAAATAGTTTTATAACCGCTTTGAAGATATATAACTTAATATGAACTGCAATTGAATGGGAGAATAGGCTCATACTATTTGCGGTGCGAAATACATTAAAAATTGAAAATATATAAGATTATTTTTTCTGATGATTACTTGCTTAAAAGGAGATTCGAAATGAAGATTACATTTGAGGACTTTTATTATAAAGCAAAAGAAATCATAAAAAAAACAAATGGAGGTGCTAAAAATTCTAAATTAGGTGCTGATGATGAAAAAATTGTTGATGAAATCTTGGGGGTAAAGAATAATCAAAGTATATTAGGTTTTTCTATTTGTATGCCAGGAGATGAACTTACAAGTAATTCTGCACAAAAAGCTTTAGTCGAGTATACAAAAAAAATATGTTCAAATGAAGAATATAAAAAAATGTTAGAAAAAAGGGGATGGTTTTATAATTACGATGATATAAAAAATAAGAAAGATGTAAAAAAGAGGTATGGTAATATTTATGGCAACAAATTTATATATAAGGATTCACAAATAAATTTGATAATGGTAAAAATAGTCAAAATGTTACTTGATTGTAATGCGGAAGATGAGATATCAAAGTGTAGTTATAATTATGATTTAATAGATAAGAAGATGGATAATGATAACGAGGAAGATAGCGATATTGATTATGATGAAAATGTGGGGGAAGACAATAATTCATTCAACTCTTTGCCAACAAAAGAAATACTTGATGAAATTAAAAGGTACATTGATTCTAAAGGTTTTGTATATGATTTAAATCTGATAGAAAATTTTTATCTTAGTCTCAGTGCAAAACCATTTGTTATACTTGCGGGAATAAGTGGAACAGGAAAAACAAAAATAGTTAAGTTGTTCTCGGAAGCTATTGGGGCAGAATACAAGATGGTATCTGTTCGCCCAGATTGGTCGGATTCTTCTGATTTGTTTGGTCATACTAATTTACAAGGGGAATTTGTACCAGGAGCTATTATAGATTATCTTAAAGCAGCAATTGATAATCCAGATAAACCATATATTTTATGCCTTGATGAGATGAATCTAGCAAGAGTAGAGTATTATTTTAGTGATTTTCTTTCTTTGATTGAGACAAGAAAACTAGTGGACGGAAGAATAGTAACCGATCCAATTTGTATTGACGGTGCAGGAAAAGAAAAGTACGGAGATTTATACATTCCAGACAATTTATTTTTTGTCGGAACTGTAAACATGGATGAAACTACCTATCCGTTTAGTAAAAAAGTTCTTGATAGGGCAAATACGATTGAGTTTTCAGATGTTGAATTTGTACCATCATTTGATGCGGACACGGCAGAAGTGGATCCAATTGTTGTAGGAAATGATTTTCTAGCTACAAAGTATTTGACACTTTTATCTGATATAGATGAAAGTCAAAAGGATATGGTCGTAAAAGTCTGTACTGAGTTACAGTCAATTAACGAAATACTAAAGCGAGCTAACTTACATGTTGGATATCGTGTTCGTGACGAGATTGTATTTTACATGTTAAATAATGATGAATATCAGCTTTTAAAATATGAGAATGCATTTGATTTTGAAATAATGCAAAAGATATTACCTAGAATCCAAGGAAGCACTCAGGGAATAAAAGATCTTTTAATAGAATTATTCAAGAAGTGTGCAGGTGATTATTCTTCCTTTAGTCAAGATTGTGTTTGGATGCAGATGAATGATTATTTGGAGAATAAGTCATCGATTTATCCTATGTCTGCAAAGAAGATTTGTTATATGATGAGGAGGTTTGAAGAGGATGGCTTTACTTCCTACTGGCTCTGATAAGTTATTAGAGATAAATACAGAAGAAGTGAATATTGTAGTGAAATCAAAGAAGCCATGGGTG
>AUXO012731806.1_pt1 | contig 11372 bp, 11 predicted proteins | sample 768731 | NCBI WGS metagenome assembly AUXO01 (sample SAMN02715735, study PRJNA202380) | gut metagenome | biome: sheep rumen | host: Ovis aries | place: New Zealand: Palmerston North | reverse complement strand
TGGATAAATATACAGCTCAACTTCTCACAAACGGCTTATGAGTGAGTGCAACGAAATGCTTGCTTGCAAGCATTGAGTGGAAACGAAACGTTCACTGAAATTGTTTAATTTATTAACAAAAAAAAAAGACTTAGATTTTACTCTAAGTCTTTTTTCGCTTCTTGTATTTTATTATTTAGTTTTATTTGACAAGGAATATTTTTATATATTTTAAATATATAAATATCCCAGCTTTCTACATCTAATATGGCTAAATAACCATAATCTGAATTTGTACCCATCATTTGTTGTTGTACTTGTGTTAAGTAGTAAACTGGTATACCATAATCCTCTGCTACTTGTTTTAGATCAGTATTTAGTTTAAGATCTTTTATTTCATTTTCTGTAAATGCTACTTCTTTAAATTCTTGCCATTCACCATCTTCTTGATGACATATAGCTTTATTATAATTGTAGTATTTTCTTCCATATTTAGATACAGTTTTAATTTCTGTTGGTATATATTTAGTTTTACCTTCTTCTACATATAAGAATATATCTTCTTTATCTCCTTCGGTTACTGCTAAAACACCATCATAATTTATACTAAGATTATATTTATCTTTAGTATACATAATATTAGGTTTAAATAATATTCTGTCTGTATCATTAAATTGTTTTAATTCTGTTAACTTTGTAAGTATAATATCTTCTAGATCTTTACCCATACGAACCACTGCTTTCTTTCCTATAGCAGGGTCTGATAATTTATTTTTCTTTTCATTAATTAATTCTTTATATGGGTTTTCATAAAATGGATTTACGTCTAGAAGTCTAGAGGAATCACTAGCACCAAAATAATCCATCCTTACTTGTTGATATTCTTCTTCTGATGCTAAGTCAATATCTCTTATTTGATTAGTAAATCCTTGTTCTTTTAAAACTTTTCCTAACTCAATACTTAAAGCTGTAGTTGTTGCTCTTGTGTTTTTCATACTTTCTCCTTTATCTTAAAAGTTATATAATGAATACCATGTCTTATAGCATCTCTTATATGATCAGATGTTAATACACCGCATACAAAATATCTGTTATTAACTTTTTGTACATAACCTTTATTAACTAATATATCATCATTCCATCGTTTTTTAACATCTACTGCACGTTGTAATGTGTATGTTCGATTTGTTTTATAACAATAAAATTCTAATAAACCTATTAATTTAGGTGTTTCAAACCTTGAATTTATTTGTACTTTTGATTTATCTTCATATAGTAAAAAGTCTTCAATTACTAAATGATTTGGTTCTAAGTTCTTAATTAACTTAATTATTGATTCCCAGTATTCAAATTTGCTATTGAAATTTTTTGCTAATATTTGACCACAAGATATTATTTCTTTGTTGTCAGATATTAAAGCCCATCCAGTTGTTCCTTTACCTTCATTAAAATTTCCAGATGGGTCTATAGCTAATATTTTCATAATAATTCGTTATCCTTAGGCTCTCGTTTTGCATCCCAAGTAGTATAAGTTATTTCAATTTCTCCGATAAATGGTATCTTTGTACCAGGAACATCTTGTAATATTTTCTTTAGTTCTGGTACTATATGATGTTCATCTTTATGTATTTCAAACATTATTTCATCGTGTATTGTACATAACATTTTTGATTTATAATTATTCTTTTCGAGGAAATTGTTTAGTTCAATTAATTTAATTTTTAATAAATCTGCACCACTACCTTGAATTAAATAGTTAGAGGCTTTATGCCATGTACAATTATAAAACCTTCTACCAAATAAATTTGTAACATAATTTTGAAATCTTAATATCTCTTTAATATAATTTTTATAATCTTGTACTCCTGGAAATGCTTTTTTATAAGCTTCATAAAGTTTATTAGCTGTTTCATCATCAAATTTGAATTGTCTTTTTAATGTTTCGGCTGTTGCACCATAGTTACAAGCGAAGTTAGTGCATTTGCCTAGTTTCCTATAATGTTTAAATTCTGGATCATCAATTTTAATATGTGGAAATGCGTGTGTAGTTGTTAAGGTATGTAAATCAGTTGGTGACCATTTTACATTAGGATTTTCTTCTAGATAATAACCATCATCTTTTTTAATACAGTTCATAGGTATATATGCTCTACATAAATTTAGATCTGGTTTTCCTACTAAAATAGTGTATATAGCTTGTATACGTAATTCTTCTGCCGCATAATCGATTAAAGCTAACATATCATAGTCATCACCTGATACTTGTACTATTCTTCTAGCTGAGAATAATAACTCACCATTCTTTTTGTAAATCGGTTCTTTAGGAAATTGTTGGAAATCACAAGAGAATCTACCAGATACAGCACCACATTGATTAAATTCAGTATATATTTTATCTGTTTTATTAGAATATGTATCCCATTTACAGATGTAAGTTGAATACCATTTTTCTAATGTTCTTAATTCTAATATAATAGATGCTACTTCTCCAGCTTCGTTTTCTGTTATTGTTTTAAGAGCATCTTCATCTGTTTTTTCTAGTATTATATTATATTTATTATAAAATATTTTCTTAATTAAATCATGTTGTCCAACTCTTAATTCTTGTCCGACTAAATTATTTAATTTGTTTCTTAATTCAATAATATAATCTTTCATTGTTTGTTTAGCTTGTTTTAAATATAATACATTTAGTTTGAATCCATTTCGTTCCATTTTCCATAGTATTGGTATTAACTTTTCTTCTCGTAATGCTACGTCTAATTGATTTCTCTCTTTTACTATTTTATAATCTCTAATAAAATTTTCAACTGTAAATATAGCATCAAAAGCTGCATATTTTCTTAATACATTCCATGGTATATTTCTATAATCATATTGATTATATTTTGGATCTAAATATATTTTTTTAATTTTTTCTGGTAGATCATCTACTGAATTTATTTTATCTTCTAAGAATTTATTCAATTCTCCTATTTTTATGTTCTCTTCTTTTAATTTATTATTTCTTTTAATAAGGAGGTTTTTTCTTTCAATAGCAATTTGATGTTCATATACTTTAGCATCACTATCTAAAAATCTCATACTGTAATTTTTAAGTGCAAGTACAACTCCACCTTCTGATGGTGTTTTAGCATCGTTAGCTAATCTAGCATATATCATTGCATCTGTTAATTTAGGATGTTCCTTTAAATTTTTTATACCTATATTATATAACATATGTAGATCATATTTTGCGTTCCAAAATACTAATATATTACCTGCTAATAATACAGATTCTACTAATAATAGGAAATTATTAGGTTTATCTCTTATATCAATAATATATGCTTTGCCTTTTTTCTCTTCTAAATTTACTATTGCAAAAGTTATGCAAAATGCTTTATCTAATATGATATGTAAACCCGTAGTTTCTGTATCACAACTTATTACATTATAACCACTATAGATTAAAGCTTTTACATCATTTAAGTCTTGTATTGTTTTTAATTCTTTTAATGTCCATTCTGAACAATAATAATTTTTAATCGTCAAATTTAAACACCACCTCTCTGTTAATTTCTACATCTTTGTCAATTTCACGAAAGGCTTTGTTAAATTTATTTGTAATAAAAATTGATGTTTTTTCAATCTTTATTAGATGTCTTAATACTAATTTATAAATTATTTTTCCAAAATCATCGTTACTTAATCCACTTATTAATTGTAGATTACTTCGATTACATTCTGGATATTTAATTAAATAATCTATTAGAGTAGGACAAGTTTTCCATATTTCTTGCATAGTTTCCTTGTCAGCATTATCAAATTGATTATTTATTTTTTCTTCTTCAACATATTCTTTAAGTTTAAATGTTGGGTTATCATATAATTCAAGCATTAATTTGATTGCTTCATTAACATGATCTTCATTTACAATTATATCTTGGAAATTTTCATCAGTTGAGCATACATATCCAGCTATTGCAACAGCTATTCTTAATATTTTCTTCCATGCTTCTACTCCAAATATGTTTATAAATGTCCCATAATCTTTATTTAGTTTATTTGCCATTTGAACTGTGTATTGATATATTGATTTACTTATATAAATATTTTCTTGTTTTCTAGACCATACCCATCTTATACGATTTTGATAATCTATTTTAGGTAATGGTTCAGGTGGTTCATAAAATGGATCAATTTCTTTTGTAGCTTCAAAACCAAATATTGCTATTAAATCATATCTAGCAATATCTTCTGGAGTGCCAATAATATCAGTTAATATACTAATACCATTAGCATAACTATTTATTGGTTTTGGTATACCATCATGTGTTTTACTGTTTGTTAATGTTAACATTCTTACATAAGCTGGTAATTCTGTAAAGCCATTTACTCTTGCTATTCTGACTTGATTTGATGATCTTATATCAGTTAATTCTTTGATTAAATCAGCTCTACATTTAACTAATTCTTCAAATATTATTCCACCTTTATTATTTTGTGGTATAATACCTGCTCTTGTTTGAAAAGCTCCTCCTGCTACTTTACTTGACCCACCTATTAGACCTGCTGGAGTTGCAGATGCTCCTGCTAATGATACAATTCTACCTACATCATACATTTCTTGTAATGCTGCAACTGTTGATGATTTACCTATTCTGGATTCACCAACTATTAAACCATCAATATATCCTCTAATATCTTTCATACTTCCTACTGAAAATTGTAATGCACTATGAAACCATATATCTACTACTTTTAACAATGTTTCATTATAATCTGCTTTAACTATACCTTTTGCAAGGTTAATTAACTCTTTAATTTTATCTTCAACTGTAGTTGTTACTTGGAATTTTCTGAGACTTTGTTTAACACTTTCTGTTACTTGAAATGTTGTTAAGAAATCATCTGATTCTTCCACATCTTTGATTACCATTATTAATTTTTGACCATCTTGTGGATGTGGTACAAGTTTATATGTAGCTATATATTTCTTTCCATTTTCCAGTTTATTATTTAATGAATAAGCTATAAATTCTAATGATGAATCAGTACTACCAGTATCTAAAGTATCTGTTACAGTACATTTATAAACTGTTGTTGTTAATCTGCTATCAATATTTAAACCTTTTTCTTTTTCTGGAATATGTAATAAATTAGTTTTAATATATTTTTCGATTGCTTTTTCTTTTAGATTTGAGTCAATCATATAGAATAATTCTTTATAATTAGTATCATTTAATTCCCAAGTTCTTACATCACCTATATTTAGTGTGTCATGTTCGTTGTTTGCAGTTACTTTAGACATACTTATATAAGATGTTGCTGAGTATATATTTTCAATAGTTGCAATTACTTGTATTTTTGATTTTAATACTTTATGTAGATTTTGAGGTTTTGTTGCTTCATTTAGTTTAATTGTAGGATAAATTTGATTTTTAATTCTAATAGCTTCTTCTTCTGAAAATTTCTTTGTATTGTTTAATATATTAATTAAATCTTGTTTTGTTTTATTATATTTACAAAAGAAGTCCCAAAGATCTTCACCTTTTTCTTTACAAACAGGAGATAAATCTACTATATGAGTGCTTTTTGTATGATTTTTTAGTGCTAGTGCTAATTTTTGTGCACCAAGTCTTCCTGTTTCATCGTTATCATATATAATAAATACAGGTCTATCTTTGAAAAATTTAAGAAACATTGTTGGTGTATTTGCTTCACCACCAGTGAATGATATTGCATTAAATCCTTTAGATCTTGCAATTAACATATCTTTTTCCCCAGCACATATTAATGTTGGTTTACTTGCTTCTGATTGTATCCATAGATCAAATGGACAAGGTATTCCTGATATAGAGTCTGTTTTTCTTATATATTTTGGGTGTTTTCCTGGACGATAAGTTACTAAATCTACAATTCTATCATATACTATTATAGGTATTGTTATTGATTCTTCTCCACCACCTCTGTAACCAATATGCATTTCCTTAATAGTTTTAATATTTAATTGTAATTTATTTATAAGTAAATTTTTAATATCATCATTTAATTCTAGATTACTTTCTGCATATTTCCATGATTCAATACTTGATGATTTATTTATAGCTTTAACTATTTTTGTAGCATCGCTATAGGAACCACCTAATACTTCTGCTGCAAATGATGTTTCACTATAAGACCTTTGACAAGTAAAACAATGAAATACCTTTTTTTCTAGATTTACACCTGCTGATGGATTTGTTTCATAATAAGTTAAATTTCCATTTTGATGTGGAAAGGGACAACATATTTGGGTATCGCCAGTTGGATTTAAGATTTCATCTTTAAAATATGCTTCAAAAAAACTAAAATTGTCGATACCCATAAAGTTCTCCTTTTAATTACCAATTAAATCCTTCATCGTTATTTGTGTCTTCAATTTCTACTGTTTCTAAATTTAATTTTTCTTCTTTATTATCTACTAAGTTTTGATTAGATTCTTCTAATGGACTTATAGTATCAATATTTTTTGCATCTAAAACTAAATAACCTTTTTCATTTTTTGTTAATACTGCCTTAAATGATTTATTAACTAATAATGGTTTTAAAGTTGATGCTGTAAAGTTTTTAACTGTAACATTCGTTGCTTTCATAATTTTCTTTAATTTGTTTCCACCAAAATTAATTGGTTTTCCATCTTTATCTTTTAATGGACAGTTATCATAATTTAATTTAAGATTTTTATTATTATCTATTATGTAACTTAATTGGAACATTAAAGAACCTGTACTTTTAGATACAACTTGTTCTAGATTTGTAATTGTTAAAGTATGTTCGCCTTCTTCAAGGTTATTACCAGAACTTTCTGGTAATTCATCAAAACTAAATGTTTCTTGCATTTTAATAGTCTCCTTCTTCTTCTTTTTCTAATTCTTCTAATTCTGTATGAACTAAAGTTGATTGTTCTCTATATTCATATATATTAGATACAATATTTTTAACATTTTCATTATGATTTAATAATTCTTCATATAAACTAATTATTGAAGTTAATTCTGTTGTTTTATGATCATAATAATCTAATTTTTTATTTTTAACTTTAAGTTTTTTCTGTAAATTTTTTATAATTTTATCTTTACTAGAAACTTCTTTTTGTAAATATGCTGCCAATTCTTCTGGAGTTGCAGGTACATCATCAATATTAAGTGGTTCACATTCTGGAACTGCAGGTTTAATTTTAATTTTCTTATTATTTTCTTCCATATTTTACACCATTTGTTTAAAAGCTAATAATAATTCTTTTAATTCTTTTGTAGATAATTCATCTAATTTTTTATTTGGATGTGCTGATTTAAAATAATCAAATAATACTGGATTATTTTTACCCATTGTTTTGATTTCTTCAATATAACTTTCTTTAATTGTATTTTCAGCTTCAGTTGTATCTACACCTTTGTTAAGGTAATCTCCTAAAGCTTCTCCAAATTCTTCTGTTATCATAGGTAATTTTTCTGATCTTTCATCTAGAAATTTTACAGTATTTTTAATAATTTCAGCAGTATGATCATTGTTTAATTTTAATGTTATATCAAATTCATATTCTAGATCATCTCTTTGTACAGGTTTTACACCTAATTTAGAGATAACTGTTTTACCAGTTGAATCATCTCTTTCTTGCACATATTCCATTTTTTGTCTAAATGTACAGATAGTATGCATATTACAAGACATAATTTCATCAATCATTTTATTTTGTAATGCTGTACCACCTTCTTTACCTCCCCAACCTTCTGAGAAAGTATTTTTTGTTCTAGAATTTGCTGTCTTTTCATTAACAATTTCTAGTACACCTCCTGTACCTGACCAAGCATGTGATAATGAATCAATAATACATACTTTAATACCTAAAGATTCAGCATATTTTACTGCTTCAATATAATCTCTTGGATCATAAGGTGGTTCAAAATTAATATGTGTAAAACTACCAATTAAACCATCATTAGCATAAAATAATGATCTTTTTCTTTCTGTATCAATTACAGCTACTTTTGACCAATCAGGTGATCCATCTTCTAGGACTTCACCCATTGATTTTAAAAGCCCAGCAGCAATTCTTAATGCAGTATAAGTTTTACCTGTGTTTGTAGCACCTGTAAGTCCTATTCTTGCATAAAGTTTTAACCGTTGGGCTTGTGTTGCGACGAATCTACTCATTTCTTTTCCTTTCTTAATTTAATTTTTGGTGGATTATATAAGAATTGCACTCTTATTCTTATATGGTGGATCTTATAGGATTTGAACCTATAGTCATTCGGTTATGAGCCGAGTGCTTTAACCCGTTAAGCTAAAGATCCAATGGAGCGGATAGACGGAATTGAACCGACATAATTAGCTTGGAAGGCTAATGTTCTACCATTGAACTACATCCGCTTAAAAAACACTACATTATTTTAGTAGTGTTAATGTATTTTTTAAAATTATTTATAATGTCAACTTGTTCTTTTTTATAATTAAGTTGTTCTCTAATATATTCATCAATACTATCTTTAGTAACTAAATATATTATTTGTTGTTTATCTTTTTCTAATGCTTTTTCTTGTGTTGTTGGTAATAATCTATCCTCTAATTGTTCATTATCTGTATATGTTAAAGATGGATCTATAACAATCATTGTTGATGCTTGTTCTAATTTTATACCTTCTTTAATACATTCAATATTTGCTAATAATATTTTATAGTTTTTATTATTAAAATCATCTTGTGCATTTTTACGATATATTTCTGAACAACTACCTATTATTAATCTTTTTTGTTCTTTTGGTATGTCTATTAAATCATATAATTGTGATAAATAACTAGAAAATTCTGATACTATTATAATACTTTCATCTGGATAATCTTGTATATAATCTTGTATATATTCTAATTTTCCTTTTGACATAGTTGTTAATTTTCTTAAAGCTATCATTTGTGTTAATTCGTTTTCACAATTTATATCTAATTCTTCACATTCATATGTTCTAACAATCTTATTATACCATTTTTGTTCTGTTTTATCTAGTGTTGTGTTTATATATTTTTTATCTACTTTAGGTATCCATTTAATATAATCTTTTCGTTTTCTTTGTAAAGATATATAATCTAAGAATTCTTGTAAATCTCTTTCTTTATTTTCTTTAAAACCAATTACTTCATCTATTGTTTTATTTTGACTTACATAGACTTCTTCTGTATCAAAATAATAATTTATAAAATTATAATAACTTGTAAATATTTCTGGATATAAAAAATGTAGTATTGGATATATATTTTCTGGTTTATTTGGAGCTGGTGTACCAGTTAAAGCTAATTTAATTGGAACTTTATAGCTCTTTTTAATAATTGCTTTTATTGTTATTGGAGAACGTTTTGATAATTGACCTTTATAATTTCTCATTCTGTGTGCTTCATCAATTACCATACAATTAGGTGTATCTATATCATCTTCATCAATTGATAATATTGTATAATTCATTATGTATACTTTATGATTTTCGCTTAACAATTTTTTCCTTTTTTTAGGTGTTCCTTTTAGTACTACAACATCATCAGTAAACCATTTTTTACATTCATCTAACCAGTTTAATAATGTTGATTTTGGAGCAACTATAATTGTTTTTTCTGGATTTAATATTTTTAATGCTGATAAAGTCATAGGTGTTTTACCTAAACGTTGTTGATCAAATATAGCACATCTTTTTAATTTAAGTATTTTAGAAACACCTTCTTTTTGATAATCTCTTAAATTTTCATCATAATCAATATTTAATAATGTATTTATTTTTGATCTCATTTCTACCCAATGATTATATATTCTTTCATTACAATATTTTTTAATTAAAGTTGGTGTTGCAGGATATATAAATCTTTTATTTTTCTGAGTTATTGGGTTTGTCTTCGGTAATAACAATGGCACGTCTAATACCAGCTGGGATAGTTTCGCTGACATTAATTAATTTATCCTTTCTTTCTTCTTGTGTTAGTGGTATAAAATTATAAATAATTACTTTATTATTATCTGTTTTATCTTCCATTTCTTTTTTCTGGCTTAATAATGCATTTAATGTTTGTACAGTTGCTGTACTACCACTTGTTGCTGCAGATCTAATAAGTTTATTTACTTCTGATTCAATCATTATTTGTTGTTCACTATTACGCCATTCTTTTATTTTTGGATTTAATAAAAATTTTTTCCATAAAGCTGGATCATTAATGTTTGTTTTTTTAGCTAAATCAATATGTGTATAAGTTAAAGCTTCACCTGAATGTATTTCATATAGTTTATCAAATTCTTCTACACATTTATTTAGATCTTTATCTTCATCTGTAAAATATATATTTATGAATCCCATGAGTTTCTTACCTTATATTTTAATTTATGATTTAAATATTCAAAAATTGGTGTTACTTTATCTAACATTTTTTGATTAAATAATATAATTTCATTAGTTAAATCTGGTGGTAACTTTGGTAATAATAAATTTTCTTGTCTGTTTTGAATATAATTCATTAAATGATCATGATATTTTGTTGAATACATAATATTAGATTCAATAAAATCATAATTATAACCCATATATTTAACTGTTACTGCTACTTCTAATTCATGTGGTTTAGCTGATATTGAATTAATACCTTGTACAGCAGCTTCAATTAAGTTTTCATTACATCCAGTTATTTGGATTAAAGGTTGTAATAATACATATTCATTATCTAATCCTGATCCTCTAGCAAGATTTCTAATTTTTGAAGTAAATAAATAGAACTTAACTTCTTCCATTCTATCTAATTCTTCTTGTTTTGGTTTTGGCATTTCAATTATTTTACCCATATTTTAATTTTCCTTTCTTATAAATTTTTTCTAGTTTTATTTAGCCATTCTTTTAATTTTTCTACATTTTGTTTATCATTAATCTCACAAACAAAATGTTCATCTAATTTAGCAACATTTGAATACATTTCAACAATGCCTGAATGTTGTTTGATAATTTCTAATATTTCTGAATCGTTTTTTAATTTTTCATATTCTTCGCAATATTCATTACTTATGCTTCTAAAAGGACAACGAACTTTTTTATAAGCAAGTCCTTTTTCACAATTAGTACACATTTTGTTTAATGCTTGTTTAGTTGACATTTTTAATTACTCCTTTAACAGATGTAATTTCATCAATTATATTTTTAACTGTTTCATATGATTCATCAACATCAAAATAATCGTCATCACCAATAAGAATAATTCTAGTTGCACGATCATAATTTGAGTTTTCAACTTCAAATATAGCTGCAATTTGATTTATTTTTATATAAACAGGTTTTTTAGTAGTATGATGTGTTAGTTCTATAAAAATCATTCTATCTATAACATCAATATCCATTTTATTCTCCTTT
>AUXO010374339.1_pt1 | contig 11372 bp, 8 predicted proteins | sample 768731 | NCBI WGS metagenome assembly AUXO01 (sample SAMN02715735, study PRJNA202380) | gut metagenome | biome: sheep rumen | host: Ovis aries | place: New Zealand: Palmerston North | reverse complement strand
CTCTATGAATACACACCAAATTCAATAAAAACTATAATTGAAATGTTAAAAAAGTAAAAAATGCAAAAAAATCAAAAATTGATTTTTCATGAATTTTATCTAATTTAGTTAAGTAAAACCAATAAAAAATCGAGTGAAAATGATAAAAAAACTCGATTTTTTTGTACAAAATTTTAGCAAAAAACAAAATGTAACCGATTTCATTGTAATATTACAACACCTTATTGTGAAAATAATGTATAATAAGGTATAAAAATTTTCGAGGAGGATAAAACAATGAAAAAATTTTTATGTTTATTTGTTTTTTTAGCTTCTTTCGCTCTATTATTTGCTTGTGATAATAATTCAGGCGGTAGTGGAAAAGAAGATGGCGGCGATGATCCAAAAGTAGTTGTTCCAAATCTTAATATTTCTGGAAACGCTGTAACTACTGATGAAGAAAGTACTGATTATGATAAAAATAATGCTGCAGTTTATAATGCAAACTTAGGTGCTTTCTATGATACTTATCTAAAAGCTCTTGAAGCTGATAGTATTGCTGAAAGATATGCATTAATGGCTGTTGCAGAAGCTAAACTATATGAATCTGGTGCATTCTTACCTACAACAACTCAAGGTGGTAACTATGCTATTTCCCGTGTTGTACCTCGTAGTGTTACTACAGTACTTTGGGGTAATGATTCAGATAGACTTGGTACTGCTTTAGTTGTTAAAGGTAATCCATTAACTGCTGCTCAAAGAAATGAATTAAGAGCAATCTGGAATGAAGAATCTGGTAAAGGTAATGGTGAATATCTTGCTAAAGCAAAAGAATATCTTGCTAAGAATGGTTTAGAATTAGATGATACTTATAAATATGCATTTACTTCTGACCCTGAAACATTCGATGTTCTTTCATCTTCAAAAGCAGTTGATGCTGAAGTATTAGTTAATACATATGATGGCTTACTACAATATGATGTTGAAAATACTCAAAGAGGCGCTCTTGCTGAAAGCTATGAAGTTTCTGATGATGGTTTAACTTATACATTCCATATCCGTCAAGGTGTTAAATGGGTTGATGTACAAGGAAGAGATGTTGCAGAAGTTAAAGCTGATGACTGGGTTGCAGGATTACAACACATGACAGATGCTGATGCTGGTCTTGACTGGTTAATCGATGGTATCGTTAAAGGTTATGGTGCATATGTTGCTCGTCAAGATATGGACTTCAGCCATGTTGGTATCAAAGCTGTTGATGATTACACATTAGTTATTGAACTTGAACATGAATGTTCATACTTCCCTACAATGTTAGGTTATTCATGTTTTGCTCCACTTTGCCGTTCATATTATGAATCTAAAGGTGGTAAATTCGGTGCTGATTTCGTAGATGATGATACATATACATATGGTAAAGGTAATGACTCTATCGTATATTGTGGACCATTTATCGTAACAAGCTATGCTAGTGAAAACGAAATCGTATTTGAAAAGAATGAAAAATATTGGAATGCTGAAAACATCACATTAAATAAGATCGTTTGGACTTACAATGATGGTACAGATGTTCTTAAAGCTTATGACGATATGAAAGCTGGTGATTTAGCTGGTTGTGGTTTAAATACTTCTGCTGTTGTTAAAGCAAAAGAAGATGGTATGTTTGATAAATATTCTTATACATCAGATACTAATGCTACTGCATTCTGTGGTTTCTTCAACCTTGCTCGTGAAGGTTATGCTAACTTCAATAATGCTGCAGTTGCTGTTTCTCCTAAGACTGAAGCTCAAAAAGCTGATACAAAAGTTGCATTATCAAATGTATACTTCAGATTAGCTATTGCATTCGCATTTGACAGAGGTACTTGGAATGGTCTAAGTGTTGGTACTGAATTAAAATACAATTCATTAACTAATGGTTATACTCCAGGTAACTTCGTTAAATTACCAGAAGCTGCTACAATCAAGATTAATGGTAAGAATGTTTCTTACAAAGCTGGTACATTATATGGTGAAATCGTTCAAGATCAATTAGATGCTGATGGCGTTCATATCAAATATTTTGATAGAGAATTAGGCGTATCTTCTGGTTTCGATGGTTGGTATAACCCAAATAATGCTGCTGCATATCTTGATAAAGCTGCTAAAGAATTAGCTGCTCAAGGTGTTGAAGTATCTGCTTCTCATCCAATCTATATTGACTATCCATATCGTGCTCATAGCGAAATTTCAACTAACCAATCAAATGCATTTAAACAATCTGTTGAAAGAGCATTAGGCGGAAGAGTAATTATTAACTTAGTTGCTACTAATACTAATGCTGAATACAATGCTACTGGTTATAGTACAAAATATGGTTACCAAGCTAACTATGACTTATATACTGGTTCTGGTTGGGGTCCTGACTATGGTGATCCATCATCATATCTAGACACAATGCTTCCTGAATACGCAGGATATATGACAAAGACTTTAGGTATTTACTAAAATAAATACATCTAAAATTTAGGCAGGATGTTTTAGTAACATCCTGCTTTCTATACGAAAGGAGAACATTATGTTTAAATATTTCCTAATGAGACTGTTACGTGGTATGGTGTCCATTGTTATCGTTATTGCGATAATTATGTTATTAATTTACTCACTACTTGACAGAACTCTAATTTTCCAAGCTGATACTAATTATCAAAAACAAGCTGGAAACGCACTTGAAATATATACGTATAAAAGTTGGCGTGATTATGGTTATTTAGACTATGTTAACTTCAATGACTACATTGTAGAACTTAATAAAAATGGTGAATTAGAAGAGGGAGAAGACCCAACTAAGATTACTGCTATTGCAGGTAAAGAAGAAAATGATTCAGAATTAACTAAGAAATATACTGCTAAATTTAGAGCTTTATATGAATCAAAAGGTTATACTGTTAATCGTCTTGAAGCTTTATATGTAACTGGTACTAAGCTTAGAGCTGGTGGTCAACCTTATCTATATGCTTATCGTGATAAACCATTGATTAATCGAATATTTACCTATTTTACATCAATTATAAAAATAGATAATATCCATAATGCCTCAGGAATTCCTGATAATGAACGTAAGATTTATGTGACAATGCATGATCCGGTTTATAATGGAAAATTTGTTCCAGCTATTATGGGTAATGGTACTAATCATAAGTATTTATTATATTTTGATTCTAAATTCCCATTTATTCATCAAAATCTAATATCTATTAATTTAGGCAAATCTTATTCAATTAATACTAATATTGAAATCGTTCAAACAATGACACAACCACAAGGTCAAATTGTTAAAAAGATGGTTACTTTCCCAACTGGTTTGAAAGAAGAATCGGCTGATGATTTACATAGTGCTGTTTATGTTGAAGGTTCATTAAATCCAAAAAATATCATTATTTATGATCGTTTTACTGATGATTATACTTCAACTTTAACTTTTAAATCTGGTAAATCAAAACTTGGTTATTCCTTCACAATTGGTATCATTGCAACCTTCTTATCTTATCTAATAGGTATTCCTCTAGGTGTTTTAATGGCTAGAAATAAGGATAAATTATTTGATAAGATTGGTACAATTTATATAATCTTTATTATTGCGGTACCATCACTTGCATACATCTTTATGTTTAAGGGTATTGGTACATCGTTATTTAAATTACCTGGTAGCTTTACTTTAAGCTCGGGTACTAAATTGATATACGTCTTGCCGATTGTATCGCTTGCTTTACCAAGTGTGGCAGGCTTAATGCGTTGGATTAGACGTTATATGATTGACCAAAGTAATTCAGATTATGTTAAATTTGCTCGTAGTGGTGGTTTATCGGAAAGAGAAATCTTTAATAAGCATATCTTAAAGAATGCAATTATTCCAATTGTTCATGGTATTCCTGGTTCTATTCTTGTTTCCTTGACAGGTGCAATCATTACCGAAAGAGTTTATATTGTACCAGGTGTCGGACAAGTATTAACCAAAGCTATTAACCAAAATGATAATGGTGTAATTGTTGGTATCTCATTATTCTATGCAGCTTTATCAGTTATTTCTGTAATCTTAGGCGATATCTTGATGGCAGCTGTTGACCCTAGAATTTCCTTTACGGAGAAAGGAGCATAATTATGTCTGAAAATTTAGTAGATTTATCTGAATTTAATATGTCTGATGAAGAATTATTTAGTCATATTGATAATTCAGCAGCAGAACTTGAAAAAATTACCGCTCCTCGTTATTCTTATTGGAAATCGGTATTAAGAGTATTCTTTAAAAAGAAGATTAATATTATAGCGTTAGTGTTACTTGCGTTAGTAATTATTTTCGCATTTATTTATCCAATGATCATTCATTATGATCCAGAAAAAACACCATTTATTAATCTATTTGAGGAACAATCTTCACATTTAAAACCTCTTGCCGCAATGAGGAGATTTGGTTTTAATATCCATTGGATTTTAGGTACTGATGGTAAAGGTGGTTCAACATTTGACGCAATATGGTATGGTGCTCGTATTTCTATATCACTTGCCTTTATTTGTGGACTTATTAATATGTTCATTGGTGTAGTTGTTGGGGCTATTTGGGGCTTTAGTAAGACAATTGATAAAATTATGACTGAAGTTTATAATATTATTGGTAATGTACCATACATTTTATTAATTTCGGTACTAGTTTTAGTTCTTTCTTCCTCATTTAAAACAATGGTCTTTGCGTTAACAGTAACCGGATGGTTAGGTATAGCCTACTTTATACGTACTCAAGTTATTATTATTCGAGATCGAGAATATAACCTTGCAAGTAGATGTTTAGGAACAAACATCTTTAAGATTAGTTTGAAAAACATATTACCATTTATGGTATCAGTAATTGTTACTTTACTTGCAACAGAAATTCCTTCTTATATTTCTTATGAAGTATTCCTATCTTATATCGGAATCGGTATTCAAGATGTATCTTTAGGTAAATTAATTTCTACAAATGAAATTGCGATGTCTACTCCAGGTTGGGGCTTTGAATTCTGGAGCCCAGTAATTATTGCTTCAATCATTACAATTGTATTATATCTTGTTGGTCAAAATCTTGGTGATGCTTCTGACCCAAGAACACATATGTAGGAGGCAGTCATGGAAGAAAAGAAAGTAGTTTTATCTGTAGAAGACTTAGTAGTAAAATTCCATGTAAGAGGAAGAATCTTAACTGCTATTCGTAATATCAGTCTTGATATTTATGAAAATGAATCTATCGCAATCGTTGGTGAATCTGGTTCTGGTAAATCAGTATTTACAAAGACTTTTGCGGGAATGCTTGATTCTAATGGTTTTATTGATCATGGTAATATCATTTATAATGATGAAGATTTAAGTAAAACCGATGTTAAAAATAGTAATCGTAATAAGAAAATAATTTCTAACCTTTATAGAAAATTAAATAATTATTCCGTTTATGAATTTGGTAGTGAAATTTACAAAGAAATTCAAAAAATAAATAATGAATATCGTGCTTTAGTCACTTTATCAGATGAAGAAAATGATAAATTTGATAATGAAATTAATAATTTAGTATTCGAAAGAACAGAATTATTTAATTACAAACAAACTCTTGATTCTAAACATGATAAAGATCAAATTCTACAAACTAATGCTAAAATGAAAGAATACGATGAACAAATAAAGAAATTAAAAGCTGAAAAAGAACATCGTATTAAAGAAAATAAAGCTAAAATTGATTCTAGCGTAAAAAGTGAATATGATAAAAAATTAAGTGATTTAAAAGCACAATATCGTGATTTAATTTCTAGTGAAAATGTTGAAGAACTTAGTGAAGAAACAAAGAAGAGAAACGAAGTTTTAGCGAAAGAAATTTATCTATCAGTTGGTAGATTTGATCCACATCATCGTAATATTTATATTATTAAATTATTAGGTGTATTTAAGAAAGCGATGATTGAAGGTGAAGATTTATCAAATGAAAATCTCTTAAATGATTTATTTGATAAAGTTGTTTTCCGTGTTAAATACATTAGCGAAGATGATGAATTTATTCATGGTAACTGTATTATTAACCTTGCTAAAATTAAATATTCGAATGACTGGCAAAAGATAAGAGGTACAAAGATTGCAACAGTATTCCAAGACCCAATGACATCTTTAAACCCAGTTATTCCAATTGGTAAACAAATATCTTCAATTATCATTAAACATCAAAAAGTTAGTGAAGTTGAAGCTCGTAAAAGAGCAATTGAATTAATGCAAAAGGTTGGTATTCCTGATGCTGAAAACCGTTATGATGATTATCCATTCCAATATTCAGGTGGTATGAGACAAAGAATCGTTATCGCAATTGCTCTATCATGTCAACCTAAGATTCTTATCTGTGATGAACCTACAACAGCTCTAGACGTTACTATTCAAGCTCAAATCCTTAAATTAATTAAAGATTTACAAAAAGAATTTAAGTATACAATTGTCTTTATTACTCATGACTTAGGTGTTGTAGCCAATGTTGCAGAAAGAGTAGCTGTACTTTATGCTGGTCAAATCGTAGAAGTTGGTAATATTAATGAAGTATTCTATGACCCTCGTCATCCATATACTTGGGCCCTCTTCTCATCATTACCACAATTAGCTGACCGTAGTACACAACTATATTCAATCGAAGGTACTCCTCCATCTTTATATAATAAGATTGTTGGTGATCCTTTTGCACCAAGAAATCCTTATTGTATGAAGATTGATACTTTAAAAGAACCTCCTATGTTTAAAGTAACTGATACGCATTATGCAAAAACTTGGTTACTTGATCCAAGAGCACCAAAGATTGAAAAACCAGAAATTATTAGAAATATTCATGATACATTAGTTAAAGTATTTAATGTAGAAGATATTACTAATGGAGAGGAGGAATAGGATGACTGAAGAAGAATTAAAAGATGAACAATTAGATAATGAAGCTTCTAATGAATCACAAGAAGAACTTAATGAGCCTGAAGTATCTAGTGAAAATGAAAAAGAAGAATTATCTGAAAGCGAACCTTTAAGAATTAGACATCAAAGTCTTCAAAGAAGAAAATCAAATCATGCTTACTTTACTGAAAACAAGAAAAATAATAAAGCGAACAACGAAAATTTAAGTAACAATGATAAGTCTAAAAAATTAAAATACAATAGTCCTACTCAAAGTCATTTGCCTGAACATGGTCCTATTGATCCTAATACTGGTAAAGAAGTATTATTAAGCCTAAAAGATGTTTCTATCACTTTTAGAAATGGTAGTAAAGTTGTAGAAGCTGTTAAAAAAGCTAGTTTTGATATTTATAAAGGGGAAACATTCTCCTTAGTTGGTGAATCTGGTTCTGGTAAAACCACTATTGGTCGTGCAGTAATTGGCGTAAACAACTTAGCTGGTGGGGAAATCCTTTATAAAGGAGTTCGTATTTCGGGAAAAATCCCACATTCTTTAAACCGTGAAGTAATTCGTAATATTCAAATGATTTTCCAAGATCCTGCTGCTTCCTTAAATGAAAGAGCAACAATTGAATATATTATTTCCGAAGGTTTATATAACTTTGGTCTATATGAAAATGAAAAAGATCGGATGGAAAAAGTGGAAAATGTTATTAAAGAAGTAGGTTTATTACCTGAACATTTAACAAGATATCCACACGAATTCTCAGGTGGTCAAAGACAAAGAATTGGGGTTGCTAGAGCAATCGTTATGAAACCGGAATTAATTGTTGCGGACGAACCTATTTCCGCTCTAGATGTATCAATCAGAGCGCAAATTCTTAATTTATTGAAGAAATTCCAAAAAGAAGATAATTTGACAATTCTCTTTATTGCTCATGACTTGTCAATTGTCCGTTATATTTCTGATCGTATTGGTGTTATTTATAAAGGTAATATCGTTGAAATTGCTGATGGTGAAGAATTATTTAATTTCCCTCTTCATCCATATACTCAATCACTTATTTCTGCGATTCCTTTACCTGACCCAGAAATTGAAAAACGGAAGATTCTTCAAACATATGACCCTAGTATTCATGATTATTCAACTGATAAACCTGAAATGGTTGATATTGGACATAATCACTTTATCTTCGGTAATAAAGCTGAAATTGAAAAATATAAAGCTATTCGTGATAAAAATGTTCCACTTAAGACTATTAAAATTTCTGATTCAGAAGAACAAGTACAAGCTAGTTCAAATCTAGCTAGTTCAAAATATGACATCATTTCTGATCGTCCTCTTCATGATACTGGAAGTCTTTGGTATAAGGTATTTGGTTTTATTTTACCAATTATCTGTTTAATTATTGCGGTAATCCAAAAGAAGCATAATTATATTCGTAATTATCAAGCCTTTAAGAAAGGAGCTATTTTTGGTCTAATCTTTAGAGGTGCTGTAGTTGCGTTATTCTTGCTTGCATTATTATTCGCAACCTTCAAATAAGTGAGGAAACGACATGAAAACTAATCGTAGTAGAGAAAGTTCTTATAATGTTAAACCAGTGATAAGGGTTGAACTATCCAAGAAACATCTTATTTTACGAATAGTGCTTCTTGTCGTTCTTTTAATTACTGGTCTTGTCTTCATTGGTATTGGTATTAATCAATGCTTAAGTAAGAACAAAGGTTTAGCAGAAATAACATCGAATTATACAGGATTAAATTCAAGTAATGATTTTCATTTTTATTATGATTTAGGTAGAAGTGGTACAGATCCAACCGCTGAAAATAAAATATTACATACAGTTTATGATGATGCGACTGGTCGTGCTTATCAAATCTTTGATGAACATAGTGAAAGTAAAGAATATAATAATTTAAATTATATAAATAATCATCCTAATACGGATGTTATAGTGCCTAATGAATTATATAAAGCTTTGAAAAAAATTTCTGATTTTAATGAGAAATATTTATATTTAGCACCTGTTTATGAAGAATATGTTAGCCTAGCTTATTGTAATTATGATAATGAAGCCAGTAATTTAGATCCTAATATAAACACTGAACAAAAGAAATTCGTTGAAAAGATTAATGATTATATTAGTGATAATAATCATATTAAATTAATATTTAAAGAAAACAATGTTGTAAATCTAAAAGTATCGATTGAATATATTACTTATTTATCAAGTGTCGAAAAGAAGAACTATATCAGTTTAAACTTCTTTAAGAATGCTTTTATTCTCGATTATTTTTATGATATATTTGTTGGTAGAGGCTATCATAATGGTTTTATTTATTCTGTTGATGGCTATTATCGAAGCCTAGGTTTAGAAAATAATTTCTATAATATTTATGATTATTTAGATAAAGATTTATTTGTTATCGGTAAAATGGAAATGATTAATCCTTTAACATTAGTTAATTATCGTAACTTTAATGTCGATAAAGATTATTGTGGTTACCAATATAGTAATGGTGATTTTACTTCCACCTTAACTAATCCTGATGGAATTAACCTACATAATTGTAAATCAATTATCGGTTATTCAGCTACATCAAGTTGTAGTTCTTTAGCTTTATTATTGTCTTATGCATATACTAAAGATAATCTTAATGAATTAGATTTACAAGAACTTAAGAATAATAACATTTATACAATCTATTTAAAAGATAATATTTTAACTTCTAATGATGATAATTTAAATTTAACTGCATTATTTGATAATGGAACCTTAAAATATGAATGGAAGAAGAATAATGAAAAAGATTAAATATTTTATTCCCCTATTCGTAGTGTTATTAGTCAATGTAGCTTTTATTCCTGTGGATATAATTAAAGGCTTTAACATTGTTTCGATTGTTGATTTAATTTTAATACTCGTTAATCTTTTGATAATAAATTCTCTATCACTGACTATTTCAAAGAATATAATGATTATTCAAACTAGGAAATTATCAAAAAACGAATTAGAACAAGCAGAAGATAAAATTTTAAAGAAAAGAAAATTGCGTAAATATTTGTGGCTTTCTTTTCTATTAGGTTTTATTCTTTTGATTATTTATTTAATTATATTATTATAAATGAGGAAATAAAAAATGAAAAAAAATTTAAATGTAATCTTACTAGGATGTAGTGCATTCTTAATTTTAGTTAATTTTGCTTTAATGGCTGCTCCTGGTTTAAAACTTGGTTCACTAGCATCATCATCAGTTTATAATTTAATTGGTAATGGTCATACTTTAGATATTTTAGCAATGGTATTTGGTATTGTTGCGTTATTAATTATTGCTTTTGTTTGCTTAGTTGAACTTAAAGTAGTTAAATTTGCTTACGCACATTTCTGCGCTTTAGGTGCTGCTTTATTATTATTACTAGCTGGCATTTTCTTCTTCTGTACTGCTACTGGTGATTATAAAGGTTTAGATCTAGGTGTAGGTGCAATCCTTTGTGGAATCTTTGATCTATTAGCATTCTGCTTAACTGGATTCTACGGAGTAACTAAAGTTTTAAATAAATAATTTATTTAAAATATTGATTTAAAATAGAAGTCGAATTATTCGACTTCTTTTTTTACTCTTTTTTAAGATAAAGTGATATAATAATATTAAAGAAATTAGCTTAGTCTTTAATTTCTTATTTATAAATGAGAATATAAGGCTGAAATTTAGCGATTTTTGAAATAAAATATATTTAATTAGTATTTATAGGTATAAAATGAAAAAAGAAGAATTTTTTAATAAAGTGAATCAAATAAGTTCTTTAAATGACTTAGCTATTAATGAAGCTTTAAAATATCAAGATAGTTTAGCTAAACCACCTCATAGTTTAGGCATATTAGAGGATTTAGCCGTTAAATTAGCTGGTATTACCGGAAAAGTTCATAATAGTGTGGATAAATGTGCTTTAGTTGTTTTTGCGTCTGACAATGGAGTGGCTGATGAAGGAGTATCATCAACTCCTCAAGAAGTAACATTAAAACAAACAATTAATTTAACTTTAGGTAAAACAGGAGCTGCTACTTTATCTAAAATTTATGGTAATGATTTATATGTTATCGATGTAGGTGTAAAAAGTAGTACCGAAGGAACCAAAGTAATTCAAAAGAAGATTCGTCCTTGTACATCTAATCTACGTTATGGACCGGCTATGAGTAAAGAAGAAGCTTATCAAGCCCTAATAATTGGTTTTGAAACAATTGAAGAATTAAAAGATCAATATGATTGTTTTGGTTTAGGGGAAATGGGAATTGGTAATACAACCACATCCGCAGCTGTATTATCTTTAATCGCAAAACGTCCTGTTGAAGAATTAGTTGGTAAAGGGGCTGGATTAACGGAAGAAGCATATAAAAATAAGATTCAAGTTATTAAAGATGGTATTGCAGTTAATAAACCAGATTGTAATGATATCATCGATATCGTCTCAA
>AUXO018606862.1_pt1 | contig 11374 bp, 6 predicted proteins | sample 768731 | NCBI WGS metagenome assembly AUXO01 (sample SAMN02715735, study PRJNA202380) | gut metagenome | biome: sheep rumen | host: Ovis aries | place: New Zealand: Palmerston North | reverse complement strand
GTTACACGGCTAAGTGGAATTTGTCCACCCTTTTCATCATAATAAAGCATCTTACGCATCATAGCAGAAGATTTATCGTTTGCATCTAATGTAATGACAGTAGGCTCATTTGATGGAGCACCTGCGTCCATGCCATATGCAACTTCATGCGGTGTATAATAAGCATTTAATGCTTCAATATAAACACCATGTTCAGCATCTGATAGAGTATGATATTCAGGATTCAACACTGGATTTGGATCATTCTCTTCAGTCATGTAGAACCAGACATTGAAGATACGTAAGTGTTTCAAGAACACAGGATAGAGGTTAATCTCTAAGTTGTCATCAAAGTCACTTAAAGTCAAATATGCACTTTCAAGATCGGTCTGCATATATGCGTCTGTAGTCTCAGTTGCATCTACTACTGTGACATTAATATCACAACGAGCAGCAACTAAATCTGGATCAGGATCTGCGAAACCTTGTGTTGCAATATCGTCGTCTTTACTTACCATCCAACCTTTAAACTCATAAGTGTATTGGCCATCAGGGTTTCTAGCAGGAATTGCAACGCGTCTCTCTAAATGCTGTTTATAGTCAAAATGTTCTGCACCATTTGTACCAAGAACTTCATCAATACCGATAACAGTAGAGTTCTGATAACCATTGCTGGCAACAACTTTACCACCGGCCAAGTCATGAATATTGATGTAATAACCAGTAATGTTCTTACTGTTGTCATCATATTCAAACTTAAGTTCTGGGAACAATGCATTATACTTTTTATTTAAAGTATAGATATCAACACCAACGCAATTTTCATCATCATCTGTACCGTTGTGGATACGAATTGTACCAGCGATATATGTATTAGAATTAGTGAGATGTCCTTCAGCGTCCCAACCATAACTTGCTTTTGATAAGAAGTCAACAATCGGAATATCGCGGATAACCTCATTGCTAAATTCAAACCAATCGTCAGTAACTTCGAGATCCCAATCAATATCAGGAAGACGTACATGCGTTAATGGGCTACCATTACGAGCGGTCATAATGTTCTTCAAAAGTCCAGCAGTATCAACTAATGGACAACCCTCAATCCACAAGTCAACTAAACGAGCATATCCTTCACAAACCAATGCAGTTGGATCATTAGTAGTGTCATAGAACTTATGATCACGAATGATTAACTGTTGCATGGTTGCAGGTAACTCTAACTTCTTCAAGTTACCGCCGATAGGAAGATCAACAGTTGTAATATCAGAACCTGCGGCAAGCAATGTCTGGAAGTATGTGCAGTTAACCAAGTTAGGATTGGCCTGCATATGCTTTTTACGAATATTCAACAACTCAAGTAATGGTAAATTCTGCCAACCGTTGATATTCAAAACAGTAGAAGACACATAACCGTCATCCAATAAACCGAAGTTCAAAGAACGAAGTTTAGTCTTTGCACGAATATCAAAGGTGCTTGGGAATTTATCTGACAAATCACCAAGATCATAAATGTCTCCAAGAGAGAACAAATAAGTCTCTTGGTCATTTGCGGTAAAGCCTGCTGGGAGTGGAGGAGTCCATGTAGGTACGCCTGGCTCCAATTTAACAGGTGGCAAACTAGCACCGTTAGCAGCCTTATATACACCATACTGAGTGCTTTGAGATGTCAACTGCAATCTGCCATAATACTCGCTAGATGGAGAAATGGTAGGATGCTTATTAGCACCTGTACTGGTGTCGTATAAACGAAGAACCAAATCAGCACGGTCACTTAGATAATCGCCACTTGCAATCTTAGGATATTTACTATCCAAGAGAGTGAAACGATGGTTCATGAAGAACTCACGATGCAAGGTACGAGTACCCTGCGCCGCATGTAAGTAGTTAGCACTAATTTCAGACTCTTCACCATTGATAATAACCTTAGATCCATATGGATCAATGTATTTGTATTTAGCGTCCTTGTTGTCATAGATCGGCGCGAATGAATCTGCCTGACTGTCATTATAGCTCTGTGACAAGAATTTATAATTGAACTTACCAGCATCACGTAAGGCATTATACATAGAAGAAATTTCAGTTTGGAATCCTTCACGCAAGTTAGCCCAAAGAGCACTAGCACGTCCATTCTCAATCCATTCGCCATTCTCATAATGTCCGTAGTTTGCAGCAGCATTAAATGCGCGAGTATCAATCTCGTCATCAGTATCATAAGCGAATCTTAAGATACCTTTATTATCAACACCCAAGATAGTATCCATGTCGTAGAAGATAGGGAACCAATGGCCTGTGCCAGCGTCCATATCGACATCGTAAGAACACATCATCACGTTCTTAGCACGAGAGTCAATCATAACAAAAGCTTCAGTAATGATGTAATAGAACACTGTCATATCAATGTTCATATAGTCACCAAGTTCTGCCTTAAACTTTGCAAGACGACGTGCTTTACTATCAGTTGTATAAGTTACACCATTATAGATTTCAGGAGGATCAAGTACAACAGTATCATCTGCACCTAATTGATCAGTGCTAGCTAACCAGTTGACCAAGCGTGAGAAACCACGTTTATCAGTAGCCGGCTCAGTCATATACTCTGGATAACGAGACTCAAATGCAGCAGTCCAATTTGTAACAGGATCAGTGCCTTCTTTATAAGGAGTACGGAAGAAACAAAGTGGGCTAGCGTTGTTCAAGAATTCCCAGCATTGAATTGTGCTTGGGCCCTCTTGATACTCATATAGAGCAGGACCAGTACCATTTACAGTTTCACCATTCGCATCTTTGTAACCAATACGAAGTTTAAATGCTGCTTCACGATCTTCAGCACTTGCGCCATACATCCATACATCATTTGGCTGACCTTCACTATCAACAGAAGGAGAATTATAATAAACTTTAGATTCATCATATTCTTCATCTAAGGTGCCATGGAAGCCCCACTTTAATTTAGTGACGCCATTTTCAGCTTTAGTAGCAACACCAAAAGTATGAGCTGTATCAACTGCGCCAGAAGTTTCATCAACAGTAACTTCTTCAACAAAACCGAATAGATCATGTTCAGCTTTATCAGTGTCAAAGTTATAACGACCAACAAAGACTGGAGTAGTTGTATTGTATGCTTGGTAGAAACCTAAGCAAGGACGTCCAATAATATGAGACGTAATAGTCTTATCAGCAAAATATTCTTGTGCTGGTGTTTTCAAGTTTACACTATCATAAAGTGCGGCAAGAGCATTACCAGTACCAGTATTATGAGCAAGAGAAGATTCCATGTAGTCTGCTTTGAAAGTGAACAAACGTACTGCAGGAACATGCTCCCATTTAGCTTGTTCTGCTTCTGCATTAGCTTTTACAGTAGGATCACTACTATTTAAACCTTCAATTGGAATAGCTGGTAACAAAGAATATTTAGACTGTTTATTATTATTCGCATCAGTTTCACGGATTCTCAAACGAATGTTCTTAACAGGATAATCCAATGAAGAAGTACCCTGAGCATAAATAACACCCAATACCTTATGGTTAATATCACCAATGTTGCGGTCTGGATGCTCTGGATCAACATAATAGAATTCGCACCAACGGAAGTCTTTTTTACCAGTAGGCAATGAAGGACTCTGATCTTGGATACCCTTCTTACCTTTCTTATCGCTGGTCTTGCGGCAATCGGTCCATACAACGTATGGAATATTACCAAGATTCATGACTTCAGTTAGAGAAATATTATTGTTGTTATCCAATGCCGCATTGTTTGCTCTTACTGCCAAACGTTCTTCAACAGTAGGACGGTCTGCAGCATAGTTATATAAGATTTCATCATCAGTGAATTTCTTACTATATACACGGAGATTATAAATATCAATATCGCCATAGGTAGAATCAAATACCATATAAGCTGGATTGTTTCTATCATTATCAATCAAATTGCCTTTATAATCTGCAAGTCCAGACAATACGCCATTGATATAAGTATAGATCAAAGACTTATTTGCATCTTCTGTGTTACTCTGCACAACGAAAGCAACATGAATGCGTTCATTTTCAGCAAGATAAGCACGAAGACCATTTGTCTTTGCCTTAACATCTGGATCAAGTTCTAAGTCTTCTTCAGCGGTACGATAGTTTGTTAAGTCGGTAGTGTTAATAGAAATCTTATCACCCTGACAAACAACACCACTATAAATAGCACCAGTTGCAGAGTCCCAAGAAGCGATATTAATTAAAATCTTGTTCGTATCACGGATATTAGAAAGTTTAAAATCAAACTCTAATGTCTTACCTGTCGCCTGCGCACCAGCATTAGCAGTATTGCTTGCGGCGAATGGAGCAAAATTAACTGTCAACTTAGCACCATTGGATAAGTGCAAGCTTGTCTGATTCTGATCGTCGATTTGCCATCCATCAGTGTTCCAGTTAAAGTGCTCAAAAGTGCTAGTAATATTTTTCCAAGTCCATTGATCACGATCAGTCTGATCATTACTCTTACCTGTTGCAGAAAGATAAAGCTGTAAAGCATTATTTTCTTTATCAATTGTAGGTACCTGAGCATCAGGCGCGGATACAATAATGTTTTCAACTGAAGTAGAATAATTATAATCGTCTAACCCGATAATGAATTGATAATTACCAGCAAGATCCAAAGGAACTAACCATGTCTGGTTAATACCATTGTTTACTGTACTATAAGTGTTTACAACGTCTACACCATCACAAACGGCTCTTAAATGTACAGTAGATTTAGAAGAACCGGTATATACAACTGTATAAAGGATTGTAGCAGTACTGTACTGACTCAAATTCTCAGAATCCTGTACAGACATTGTAACACCAGGAGTGGTAGAGTTTTCATCTGCATAGTAGAAAGATGCACTCGCAACAGGAGAAGTTAATACATTCTCACTTCCGACTGATTCTGCATCAGCGTATGCTTCAATCCAGAAATCAATCGTATAAGAACCTTCACCATAAACACCTAAGTTATTAACAGTGTAAGTTTCTTCTGCACCCTTGTCTGCAGTAGTTGTCATTTCATTCAAGATAGCATTACCTTGACCTGGAGGATTGAGACGGATTTTAACTTTCCAAGAATACATACTAGATCCACCATAAGGATAAAACTTAATTGGGAAACTAGTCGTGCTCTTTTGTCCTAAGTTAGCAGATTCAAGCACAATAGCCAAATCAACTAAGTTCAAGTTACGCAAAGTCAAGCCAGCACTAGAATCATATTCATCCTTAAAGGCTAAACGTACTTGGTTACTTGTAGAGTTAGTTGTGAAATAAGCAGCATATTGCTTTAATTCAAGAGTCTGATAGTCGTTTGAAACACGTATTGTTTTGGACCCAACATATTGACTATTGATATAAATATCTACGTCTACAGTAGAAACAGACTCAATAGAATCAGTAACTCTAAAAATAATTGGAATTGTATTACGTGCTTTAACAAAAGTGGTAGGCTGTTCTGGGCTACGTGCAACTGTAATAACGCTACTAGTGCCGCCGCCTCCACCACCGCCAGTACCAGAACCAGCGATTGTTAATTTTTTACATTCAATAATCGTATAAAGCTCTTCGGTTTGTTCGATTGTTGTGTTACCCTCACTATCTGTAGTTTCAATATCCAGATGATCAGAATAAACATTAACAACACGATAGAAACAGCCATCAATATTAAGAATCAAATCGTCAACTTGAGGGACGTCATCACGATTATCTTCAAGATCGCCATTTTCATAAATGAACCAATATTCTTTGTTCTCAATTTGCGTTTCAGTAAATTTCTTACGTCCATAGAAAATACCATTATTGCCACCGAAAGAAATTCTGTCTTCAACATAATCTCCATCGGAAGTAGTGAACTTACAATCAACATAGATCTTCTTTGTGTCTACAGCAAAATACATGCGGCCATCTTCTAAATGTTTAAAAGCTTCCGCCATATCTTCTGCCGCGCCCTTTACAATGTGCTCAGGGCCTTTATATAAAAGCAAAGGAGATGATTTAGGACTCAACTGCTCGACAGTGGCTGCGTCACTCTTCCAGTTAGCAATTGTATCATTGTAATCTACTGGCATTTATAAAGCTCCTCCTTCTCTAAATATTAACAACTTAAATTAAGTGTTTTCATCAAATTCTTTCCAAGTTAAGCGATCAATAGCATCTGACGCATTTGCTTCTGCATCAGCCAATCTGGTTGAGATTGGTGCAATCGCAGATGCGATACTATTAGCAACAGAACCTGGAGTAGCTGCGGAACCATTTAATGTATTTACAGCGGATTCAAGATTATCAATGTCACCTTCCGCTGTAGTCATACGCGTTTTTAAATTACTAATGTCAGAATCTTGAGTTTCTTGAGAACTTTCAAGAGTGCTAACTTTAGTTACTAATTGACCAACTGTTGATTGTAAAGTTGCAGCATCTTGACCATGAGAAGCAATCCAATCTGCGATTTCTTTTAATGTATCGAAATCAGACGGAGCACTTGCAACAACTTCTGCAATTGCTTCAGCTACCGTTTTTCTTACAGATCCAGTAACTGTAGCGTCTCCATTTAAAGTGGCAATAGCTTGCTCATTAGCTTCTACTCTTGGTTCGAGGTTAGTATAATTTTGAGACAATGTTGCAACTGTTGGAATTAATGAACGAAGTGCATCACCAATAGTCTTAAATGTGGTATAAGTTGTTTCACCACCAAGTAATGCAGTTCGTGCGGCATCAATTAAATTTAAAATAGAACCTTCAGTATTGACATCACCAGTAATAGTCGCAACTTGACCTTCCAGCTTTGAAGTCTTGCCTTCAAGCGTTTCAACTCTACCAGTTAAATCAGCAAGTTGTGTAGCAGTTGGGAATTTTGCTTTAGTAACGACTAATTGCAAAGTACCATCGGCTGCAGTTGTTGTAGTAATTTCTGAAATTACATTTCCACCTTCAGCACTGTTCGCCGCAATAGTAACACCAACAACGCCTGCTTTATTGATCTAAATCCAACGGCTATTGGTTTTATCCCAACGAGCAAGAATATTACCTGTTTTTACATAATAAACAGCTGTTTCATAAGCATGACCAGCAATCGGTAAATCATTGATGGTATTTACAGGAATAAAATCACCAATACGAATACGTTGATTACCATTATCAACATACATGGCATGTTCATCAGTTGTTACGTATATAGTACCATCAATAACTGATGCTGGCATATTCGCCAATAGGCCACGTTTAAATTGAACATTCGCGCCACTAGGCATTTAATACACTCCTTTCTTAACCATCAATAGATTGCCATTCAGATTGGCCATAGTTATTAATCATATATGTTACATAGTCTTCGACATTATTATATGTGTTTCCTTCTGGATCGACATATGTAGTCTGTCCACCTTCGCCACCAGATGTTTGTACCCAATGACCCATACCATTCAAGAACAATCTGGCTTTTTCAGCATCTGTTAACATTGAATCAGGGACAGGAACTAAACCAGAGATCGTGCCATTAAAAATCGGAATTGGCCCACCAGTAGAACTTGCAAGCAAATCTTCTACAACGGTTAAACGACCATCAATACCACCATCATCATTTGGATCTTCTTCATCACCATAAAGAGCCGTATTTAAATCCGCAACAGCGCCTTCAAGAACAATAACTCTCTGTGATAAACTATCAGTATTTGTATTACCGATATGGATCCAAGTCTCTTCATCTTCTGACCAGACATATGCATCCTATGAATTATCTTGATTGGTAACAATAACAAAATCGCCTTGGATGATAGGATTCTCTCCAACGATTGTTGCTATTGCCGCATTTACATCTGCGGCATTACCATAAGGGCCTTTATAAATATGAGGTTTGTTAAAAGGGACAGTACCACGATATAGTTCGTTAGTATCAAGCAAATAATACAATGCGTTATTTTGTTTTGTTTCAAGCGCATCATATTCTGCTCGGGTACCAAACTTAAACAATACCTTTGGATTTGGCATCTTTTTCACTTCCTTTTTAACGGATTACCTGTCTTTTTATATAAAAAAGCTAAGAGGAATATTAACAATAAAAGCCCAGACAAAGTCTGGGCTTTAAATATTATTCACCAACAATAATTTCGTCACTATAACTAATAATATTGTCATCACCAAAATCACGACGAACCGCAACCTTATATGTTCCATCAGCATCAACAGTGAAAGTAGTTGAACCGTCACTGGCTATCGGCGCGGGCGCGGAAACGGAAGTTGAACTAGACCCTTCGATTTTTTCTAACCAAATTGTGCCAGTACCTTCAAAAGTATTTACAGATGCGCTAATTGTGTTATTTGCATAAGAAGCAGTAACTGTAATCGGAATAAGTGTGAATTTATAATTTGCTCTTAAAGCATCAATAGCATCATTAATCTTATCTTCAATCGCACTAGTTTTCAAATATGGATCAGAACTATCAGCAACAACATAATCACCTGCGGCTTGATAATTGCCTTTTGGCTGATATGTAGTTGATAAAGCGTTCGCGGTAGTTTCTAATGCTACAACGCGATCAACCAAACCAGTATTTGCTGTATTAATTGTTGTTTCAAGTGCAGTAACACGATCACCGATACCAGATACAGCAGTAGATCTATCTGAAACTTCTCCAGCGATTTGATTCTCTAACTTAGCTAATGCCGCATTTAATGAATCAGTTGCTTCCAAAGCAGATTTCGTATTGCCCTTATTATAACCTGTAATAGCAAGTGAACCAATATTTGCACGTGAAACAGTGAATGCACCAGTGCTTGATGTCACAGATAATCCGGTCATTACATTACCAGTCTCAGTGTCAGTTATTGAACAAGATGGTAATGTGACTGTTGCTGTTGAAGAAGTATATGAATAAGCAGTGACATGCCCAGCAGCATCAGTAGTAAATGAAATAGATGGAATTAAGACATTAAATGACGCACCAAAATTTGGAGACTGTGCAGCTAAACTATAATTACTTGCATGAGCCCCAGAACTTAACTCAGATAGTGCGTGTGCTAAATTTAATGTTTTCTTTGTCGCAGTAGAACTTGCGGCAAGGAGTATCCATTTATTACTTGCAGTTACAGATAAAGTGTCTACATTTGTTGTTGCGCTAATTGAAGTGTCAGTAGTAGTTAAACCAGTTGTAGCAGTAGAATTACTAGTTGCTATTGTTTTCCAATTATACGGTAATGTATAAGTAGTTTGTGTATATGATGTAACATGTCCCGCTTCATCATAACCAATAGTGCCTGCACTAAATGCGCTATTAGAATTTAAATCAACTGTTACTGTTTGAGCTGTAATTGCATTAACAGCATGAGCAACTTTGATTGTTTTATCAGTCAATGCTAAAACAATCCATTTATTAACAGATTGATAATTAAATTCATCCTCAAGAGTAGTAGCATCTGCAGAGCCTGTTGCTTCAGTTAAACCAGTTGTAGCATTAGTTCCTGCTAATACAGTCATCTTAGTATAACCTTCAGGCAATTCTACAGTATGTGTAGCTGCTGCGGTTATATGACCAGCCTCATCAACAGTGAAACATGGTACTTCAAAAATGTTATCTGTATCAATTGCCGCAATTGCTTCATCAGCAACCAATCCATATTGACCAGCAGTAACTCCACTATTGATATGACCAAACGTCAATGTATCAGTATCAGCCGTTGCGGCGATTGTTAACCATTTATTAGCTGTTGCAAAAGTAAAAGAATCGGCAGAAGAATCTGCAACAATACTATTCATATTCCCTGTACTGTTAGCTACAGCTGTTGATTGTGGTGCTACAGAGAACGTCTTGAATGAATGCGGCAAATAGAAACTAACTGTATTATGTCCGGTAATATGACCAGCTTCATCAAACGTAATTGTAGGAAGTGTGAGAATATTATCAGCATTTGAGGAATCAGTTCCCCAACCAGTTGCTTCTGGGGCTAATGTACCTGCATCAATACCGCTCAAAACATGTGCTACAGTAATAGTTTTACTGTTATTATTACCAGCGAATGCAATCCACTTATTTCCTGAAGTAAAAGTAACTTTATTATTAGGCGTAGTTGAAATTACATTAGTTGTATTAGCAGTAATGTTAGTGACTGCCGCAGACTGTGCGCCAATGCCAATGGTGCTAAAACGACTCACCCAATCACCAGTAGAATCTAATACTCCACCATCAACAGGACTATTATAATTTACTGGTGAAGTAATAATCTTACCATTATCATCAACGACTAACCAACGATGAGGAACTAAGTCTTTATCAATATTATCAATAATATCGCTCATTCTATTCATCAAGCCAATGACTGTACGATCGTCACGACTATCAGTAGAATATAAGCCAGTTCCCATAATGCGATTAATGTAAGCAATAGCACCAAGTACTGTATGCGGCATCTCATTGGTTAAAGCTAAATCGGCATTTACAGCTGCTTCAGAACCAGCGATTAAACCGCTAATGCCGCGATGATATGCTTGCTTATAGCGCACATATGGTATATTATTTAATTGTGATGTTCTGGAATAATATTGCACGTTCTATAAAGCTGCTTTATTTGCAACCTTATATGCGCCAATAGTCTCATCATAATAATAATCACCATTCTCGTCTGGAGTCCAAATATTAGCAAATACTGGATAATAATATGTACGCTCTTCATTAGACTCAACATAACGAATAGCATTATGAGATGTACTATAAATTAATGGGGCTGTGTAATTATCAGTAACTGTGTCAGTTAGTTCGTATACGCGTCCTAAATAACCACGTACAGTATTAGCAACACCAAGAACAGAACCAGAGTCCATTGTAATATAATTACGATTCTCAAAATTCTCATATAAGAATTGTAATTTACGATCAGCTGTAAACATATAATCCCAAACTTCAGCGATTGTATTACCAATAGATGGTAAATAAATATGCCAAAGCATGGTATCATTTTGTGTAAGGCCAGTATTATTAGAACCATAATACTTGCGGCCAGAGCTACCATATGTGAAATTAATACTGTCAAGGATTGGTTCGTTACCTATTGCATACTTGCCTTGGCTGATATAACTACGAGTTTCTTTACTAAAACCTGCGCGGTTATAATAAATATCACCATTGACAGGTAATGTATTTTCAATCACGACATATGATTTAGATGTATCATCCCAGCGTGACGTTTGTAGATAAATTTTTTCATCGGTCAGACCATCAGAGTTAACAGCAATCTGCTGACCATAATTAGTTGGAACATGGAAATAATAATCCAAATTCGTAGTCTAACCATCAAAATATGGTGCTGCCGGAGTGGCACTTGGTGGATCTGCTACCAAATGGAAATTAGGCACAATCGTGTTTAATTCTGCCACCATGACATAACGGTATTCACC
>AUXO018376531.1_pt1 | contig 11375 bp, 19 predicted proteins | sample 768731 | NCBI WGS metagenome assembly AUXO01 (sample SAMN02715735, study PRJNA202380) | gut metagenome | biome: sheep rumen | host: Ovis aries | place: New Zealand: Palmerston North | reverse complement strand
CCCCTATCAACGGTCACGGTCTTGACCACAGTGCCTAATCCGATCTCTCTGATAACAGCTTCCCTCTGCTCCCTGTCCATCTGATAGTGCTTGCTTGTCATGGCTTTTATCTCCTTTCCCTTTGTTGATTATAGTATAGCACATCCACAGGGAAATGCAATAAGCAAATTGCACAAAATTTCGGGATCAGATTTGTGCAATTTGCCATGCGGATTTCGCTTGACAAATGCTGCGGCACGTGGTATAATAGATTTTTCGCCGCGGTCGCGCACAGGTACGCGCGACCGCGGCGCAGGCAAAAAAGACGGGGATTTTAATCCTCGTCCTCTTCGTCGAAGTCCATATCGTCAGTCATGATGTTACAGTATGCGGTTGTGATAGCGTGGTCTGTTTCATCGGGATTGACCACAAGAGTGGCGAAGTAAATAGTGTCCGCATCCTCAAGACCTTTTGTTCTCATAACTATATCAAGCATTTCCCATCTATCCATTTTTATTTCTCCTCTCTCTTGATGATCTTATTATATCAAAGGGCTTGGCTTTTGTCAAGCCCTTTCTGTTAATTCCGCAAGATATTTTCTTTTCTGTTCAAGAACTCTTTCAAGTTCCTCAATCTCTTTTGTTACCTTGGCGATAGTGGCTTTGCGGGCTTTGGCTTTCCTGTACTCTTCAACGGTCAGCCCCATCTCTGTAGCCTTGCGGAGTTCGGTCTCTTTCCGCTTTGCCTTGGCTCTTTCTGCCTTTGCTTTGCGGTCAGCTTCCGCTTTTGCCTTGGCTTCTTTCTCGGCCTTAATCTCGTCTAAGGTCTTGACGTAGCCCTTATTGACGATCATTCCCGGCTTTGTTGCTTTCTGAATTGCTTCCTCTACGGTCTCGGCCTCGATGAGGATGCTTTCTACCTCGTAGTTATATCCACCGCCCATATAGATGTTGTAATCGGTGTTGGTCATTCTTTCCACTCTGTAAGTTGCCATTTCTTTGTCCTCCCTTTATCTTATGTACTTATTATATACTATATTTTTTTGTTTGTCAATACCAAATTTTAGTATTTATTTTTGTGCATGTTGCACAATGTAGAAATTTTGGGCAAAAATTTGTGCAATTTTTTCTCGATCTCGGTCTTGACTTTTTTGCAGACCTGTGTTACAATGTGGTTTCGGCGCGCGTGGGAGAGGCACGATGGAGCGCGCGCCGCCCACAAAAAAGAGAGGATTTTTAATCCTCTCCCCATCCCCACGGGTCTGCTACATATCTGTAGGTCCCGTTGTAAAGTCTTGCGATCAGCTTTGCCTGTTTCTCGTTTTCAGCTCCGCACAGCTCCTCACCAAATTCATTGTACACCATCCACATAACTTGTCTCCTTTCGATCGGGTGTTTTGTTCTTTTCTATGATTTAATTATATCAAAGGGCTTGGCTTTTGTCAAGCCCTTTCGATAATATTTTTTTCCCTGTCCCACATTTCGATATGGGCTCTGAGGAATGTTTCCTTGCAAAGCTTTTCAAGCCTTGCACGATCGGCTGTCCATGCGCTGTGGCTACCATTGCTATAAACCAGTCTGTAAAGAGTTGTCATTTTTTTGTATCTCCTTTCCTTTGATGATTTAAGTATATCACAGGGCTTGGCTTTTGTCAAGCCCTGTTTTCATTTTTTTTAGCAGTAAGCAAGATTTTTTCTTGCCCATCCAAAGATGGAAATCTGATTGTGTGTTCTGCCGATTGCGAGAGCTTCGTGCTTCGTGCTTACTCTGAAGCTTTTGTCTACGTAGTAGATTCCATTCTCAAGCCAGACTCCGCAGTTCCCGCCGTATGCCTTGACCGCCTCGATCGCTTCCCTTGCGGTCTTGACCTCGACGCCATGTGTAGCGACCTGCCAGCCGGTTCTGTATGTGATGACTTTTCCGTTCTTGAGAGTCAAACCGTCATTGTTAGCAAGTTTCTTGATTGTGCGAATGTTGATCATTTTTAGCACCTTCCTTTCCTTTGATGATATAAGTATATCAAACTATCTCTGATTTGTCAACACGTTTTTTGAAATTTCAGGAAGAAATATTGCACAAATAAGTTTGTGCAATTTGACTATTGACAACTTGACTCACGATATGGTAAAATTTTTCGGGCTCTGACACTGTAATGCGCTAAAGTGTTAAAATAATTAAAAAAGAAGCGGTTTAAACCGCTTCTTTCAAGTTGATTGTTTCACCTTTCACAGTCAGCAGAATTGCTTTGTGTCCTGCTTTGCGCCACTGCTTGCAATTGCTTTCTTTGTCGTCAATGAGGATTCCATCAGCTGTTTTCATGTTTTCGTGCTTCTTTCCTTTCCCTACGATGATAATGATGTGGTCCTCGGAAAGGTTCGGAACATATTTCTTGAGCCAGTCGATTTTTGCTTTTTTGGCTTCCTCGGAAGCGGCGAGAGAAGAAATGTAAACATTCATTTCTCTGTTTTCAAGTAACTGATTGATCAGATTCACGTTCTCGATGAAAGGCTTTAATCCAAAGATGAAATTGTAGTACATTGCTCTTTTCCATCCGTCTTTATGTTCGTGGAAGTTAGCAAGCACGCCGTCCATGTCGAAATAATAGTTTGTCATAATTGGGATCCTCCTTCTGTCCTCTGTTGATAATATAATGATATACCATTATAGCGATTTTGTCAATCATTTTCACAAAAAAATGTTGCACAAAACGGGATTGAATTTTAGTTATATTTTTGTATATTTTGGTTATTGACAAGTTGACAGCACATGTGGTATAATTTTTCGGCCTGCGGCGCTGTAATACGTTAAAGTGTTAAAATAAAAAATGGAATCCGCTTAGCGGATTCCATGTCTAATCTTGAAACTGTAGCTGTCTGCGAAAGCTTCGAAAGTCAGCACTGCATGTTCTTTTGTCTTGTTCATGAAATATGTTCTGTCTTTTTCTCTGCAATATCCATTCTCGATCATTTTGTTGATAAGTTCCTTTTTTGTCATTGCCATGAGTTCTTTTTTTGCCTTGTTTGTCATTGTTTTGTCCTCCTATGGATCAGGTGTTTTGTTATTTGTTGATTATAGTATAAGCTATTTTGTTCTGTTTGTCAATACCTTTTTTAATTTTTTTCAACTGGAGGAGGATTAATCCTCCTCCAGCTCTTCGGGACTTACACCAGCTTCTTTAAGAAGTTCTGCAAGGCTTGCACCGTTGTTCATCATTTCGATCAGTTCGTTAGTCATTTTTTTTGCCCTCCTATTGGCTTTCCTTTATTTGATAATATAATGATATACTATTATAGCTATTTTGTCAATAACTATTTTCATTTTTGAGCAACTAAATTTTGCATAAAATAGGATGTTTAATTAGTTATATATTTGTGTATTTTGACTATTGACAACTGCATCTCATATGTGGTAAAATTTTTCGGGCTCCGGCGCCGGAAAGCCAAAAAATATGAAGTGGATTTAATCCACTTCATACCTACATTCTATTGTATAATCATCTTTGATGTTTTCTGTGAACATATCAAAATTGATTACTGAAATACCATCTCCTATCATCCAGTCTTCAATGCCTTCTATTGACCATTCATAGCCAACTCCATCAATCCAAATGACCTCATCATGCTCATAGTCAAGTTCAACGACCTCACCATGTCTTGAATAAATGTGGTCTGCAAAGAGCTTTGCTCCAAAGCCCATTCCACAGATAAATGCTACTAAGATAATGATTGTTACGATTGCCTTTTTCATGTTTAACTCCTTTCGATCAAGTGCTTTGTTTTATTTGATAATATAATGATAAGCTATTTTAGCGTATTTGTCAATCACTTTAATGAAAAAATATTGCACAAAAAAGGATAGAATTAAATTAATAAATTTGTATATTTTAGTTATTGACAAGTTGGTTGTGCGTGTGGTATAATTTTCCGGCCTTCAGCACTGTAATACGCTAAAGTACTGAAGCGTTTTATAACAAGAAAAGACTTGCTTTTCAGCAAGCCTTTCCGAAAGAATCTTTCAAAGGAAGAATCTCTTTTGTATATCTCAAGAAAACAATGTCACCGGAATCTTTCAGCAGTTCACAAGCCTTTTCAAAAATCTTGTTTGCTGTTTTCTTGTCATAGATCCACTTGATGTTGACGTAGCGTCCGGCTGTTACACTGTAGTAAGTGTAAATCTCGTCTGTAGTCATTTCGCTAAAATTGACTTTGCTGTTCATGCTTTCAAGTGTACGATTGATTTTGATGTAGTCTGTCATTGCTTTGTTCCTTTCCTTTCGATCGTTGTTTGTTTTTGTTCCTTTCGATGATATAACTATACTACATAACTCATTAGCTGACAAGGTACTTTTTTGACTTGTTTTAATTTATTTTAACCTTTTTTTAGCTGTTTTTAGGTCTTTTTTGACATTACACAAAAATTAACAAAATGTTACACTTTTATTACAAAAGAAAGACATTAGAAAAAAGTGACGAAATTTTTTTTGATTATTTGTGCATTTTTACTCTTGACAAGTTGACAGCGCGCATGGTATAATATTTCGAGCTGCAACGCTGTACTACGCTAAAGTACTAAAGTGGAAGATTGTTTGTTAATTAACAAACAAAACCTTGACTGTGATACTTTAATACTTTAGTGTATTAAAGTGTTAATGTTTTAATGTATTAATACTTTAATGTATTAATGCTTTAATGTATTAAACTGTTAATGCTTTAGTGTGTTAAAGCTTTAGTGTGCTAAAGCGTTAATGCAAAAGAATAAGAGCCTTTCGGCTCTTTTCTCTTTTTCAGAAGATGTAATACTCTTCTTTTGTAACCATGTCGTCGGGTAAGAAACATCCGCCTTTCAGATAAACCTCGTATCTGATTTTTTCCTTTCCTTCCCAGTTGTAGCTAACAACTGTTCTGGAGACGAAAGTGTGTTCGGCTTTCGCAAGTTCCCTTGCTTTTTCCCATGCAGTCCCAAAAGCGACTGTATCATGAAATTCAGTTCCATTGACGTTGTAGAAGAAATCTTTCATTTTTGGCTCCTTTCGGTGGATCGGTGTTTTGTTCTTTACAAGTATAATGATATACTATTATAGCTATTTTGTCAATCATTTTAGCAAAAAAATGTTGCACAAAATGAGGAGAAAAATAAATAATAGATTTGTGCAATATTTAGTATTGACAAGTTGATAGCACATATAGTATAATTTTTTCGGGCTCCAACGTCGCCCTCGGTAATTTTTGCCCCGCCTGGGTACGCAAGAGTGTTCGAAAAAATTTTCGTTAGGTACGCGACGTACCGAAAAAATTTTCGGGGGGATAGTATTATGGGATAAACTTTAACACTTTAGCGTGATGAAGTATGCCACCACAACTCCGACACCCCAAATTTTTTAAAAACCAAAAAACAACAACACTCCACAACTCCGACACCCCAAATTTTTTAAAAACCAAAAAAGAAGAGACTCACGTCTCTTCTCCCATCATTCCCTCTATATCTTTCTGTATCTCTGTCAATACCTCTAAAGTTCTTTGTCTACTTTTTTCCGCTTTTTCTCTTTTCTCTTTCCCTTTTACCCATTTTAAATATTTTTCTCTATCTGAATAGCTCTCCCACATAAAAGTCGAATATGTCCTACCACGATCATATGTAACAGTCGTTTCATTTGTCCGCCACCTGTTTGGAAAAACTTCATATAAATCAATAAAATGTTGAAAACTTATAGTTGGAGAATCTGCATAATATCCTTCTTTTTTTTCTTTCCAATATGAATAGTCTGTCCAAATTTCAAAAATCCTATGAAATCCTTTATAAACCAAATAAATTACAATAATAAAAAAAATTAATCCAACAATAATTTTAACAATATTCATCTTTTTTCACTTCCTTTTCCATTCTTTCTTTAATATCTTTTTCAATATCCTGCAAAACAGCCGTCTCACATTTTAACTGAATACCTTCATTCTTTTTCTTTAAATGTTTAGTTAGCCACTTATCATATTTTTTATAATCTTTAAAAGTTTTAAAATCAATTATCTGAGAATCTCTCCATTGATCAAAACAATATTCAACATAATAGTATGCGCCCGACAGAACCCATTTATCAGGATTTACATTATAATAAGATTCAAATTCCTCAAAAGTCAACTGCGGCCGCGATGGACGTCTAGAATCCTCCCATTCCATCCACCAAACTAGACGAATAAAACCAATAATTAAAAGCATAATCCCACAAACAATCAAAAGCGGTGTCATCATTCTTCATCATCCTCTTCATCATAAAAGATCTGCGGAAAGTGCTCACAGAGCCAGTCCGAAATCTCGTCATAGTTTAGAGTCACCATACAACCAACGACCGCGCCAAACAGCGCCCAAAAAAATGCTCCCATTTTTATCTCTCCTTTTGTTAATAGAGGGAAGGCGGGCGGCCTTCCCTCATTCTATTTTCGTATCAAAAATCATGCGGACGCCCGCATAAACTGTCGTAAAACCGACATCACTCAGTTAATTCTCTAGTGTCAACAATGACAGAGCCCGCACCTTGTACCTTAGGAACATCGCCCTTCCATCCTTTAATCTTATTGTATTCATTTAGTTCAGGTGTGATAGACTCGCTGATAAGTTTATTTGCCTTTGCTTCTGCTTCTGCGGCAATCGTCTTCGCATCCGCCTTACCTTGGGCCTCAATTTTAGCCTTTTCCGCATTAATTGCAGCAATCTCTTTATCCTTTTGCGCTTCGACTTTATCTTTCTCAGCAACAACCTTTTCTTTTTCTAATTGCTCTTGAGCCTGGATTCTTTCTGTAATAGACCTAGCAGTATCTTCGTCTGGACGAACGTCCGCAAGAGCAATATTATCAATTACAATACCATATTCATCAAAACGTGTTTTTAGTTTATCTGTAATGGTATTATTCACCACTCCTCTTTGAGTAGCAACAATTTGCATCATAGTAAACTCAGGAGTAATTTCCTTAATCCAAGCCTGCATTTTCGGCTTAATAAAACTCTGTAAGATTGATTTACCATCCTGGCCTTTGAATCTTTTAAAGATTTCTGGTAGTCTATCACGGTCAAAAGAGTAAGAATAAGCAACATCTACGTCAAGAGATGCTCCTTCTTTTGTAGGGATTTCAAAGCTTTCATCATCTTTAGAATCACCTTTATTATCCTCTGTCATAAATGACTGCTCAAGACCAATGGTATATGTAATAATTCTTTTAGTGGGCGGGACGATCTTCCAACCTTGGTCAAGAACCTGATCTTCAATACCACCATTCAAATTATACACAATACCTGCATAACCTGCGGGAATCGTTTCTGAACACGCACAACCCCCGAGCATAAGAAAACCGATAACTACCGCAGTAATAACTGCTCCAATAATACCTTTCATTCTTCTTCATTCTCCTTTTGTGAAATATTAAATTTTGTTTCTTCGAAAATTCCGCCTATAATTTCTCCAATCTTTGGGAAAAGAGAATTAAGACAGAACCATAGAATCACGCCCCCTAAAATAACTAAGACGGGGAAAACTGGATTCATCATAATCAATCCCTCCTTTTATAGCCTGTGCCGCAAGTAAGCCTTGAATCCATAAAGAATTTGTTAAAATAATCGCAATACATTTTATACCGTTCAGAATCAGTAGGATGATAATGCTTACAACTTTTACAAGATTGTCCATCCAACATTTCATCATAATGTACAACTTGCGGGCTGCTGGTCTTCTTAACAGGCAGCTCTGGAGATTTTACATTCTTAGCGGGATTCTCTTCTTGTTTTGTTTCAGGACTTTCCGGACAAACCAAAGTTTCCGCCTTTACTTTTCCATTAACCTTACCTTTAATTAAAACCACTTCTCCATGGTCAAGTTTTATATCTCCATTAACACTACCATCTCCCATTAATATAACAGTAGTGTTATCTCCAGAAATATTCCCATTTACATTTCCAAGCACTTTATAAACAATTTGTACTCCAGGCTTATCTTTAGAAGTAACGCTTTCTAACATTTTTACAGTATATCCGTCAGTTGCTTTCATGTAATCTTACATCCTCTCTTGTCTTTCCATCAGAAATATAAATGCGGAAGTCGCTAAAATCGTCGAGGGACTCTAGAGCATTTTCATTCCAGTGGGTTAGCATAATAGATTTATTATAAGTTCTGGGATAAAATGCGGTTTGAGCAAAGTCCGCATTAATTCTATCTACTAGCTTTTGTGTATCTAAAAGTCCATAACGAAGAGTTCCTTGATTAACATTTGGAATATTAGTAAAATCATATATACAAGGATCAATATACTTAGACGGGCATAAATTTTCTATAGGCCCATCCCCATGCCTTGTTAAATATGTTCTAGATATATAACAAACTTCAATGTTATCTACTAGAAAATGATTATTTTCAATAATTTTCATAGCAGTATAAATTCCAGTATCCGAAGGAGTACAAAAATCCCAATTTGCAGTTGGCTGTTGTTCCCCAATTAAAAGTCCTTGGCCATTTTCAAAAATAACAGTATCAAATCTATTTAAAATACCGTCTTCAGCAAGGTAGACATCATCTCCCCATACTTTTTGAACATCTTCATAAAAATGAGTAATAAGACCTCTAATACTTATTCTATCTTCCGCTGTTAAACAAACAGAAGCGGCAACACTTCTTTTATAATAATTATAAATTTGATTCATAAAATACGTAAACTGAACGCCAGACATCTTGACAAGTTCTCCAAAAGTAATGGGTTCAATATCTTCATTGTATCTTTGAAGGGTCTCCCAAAAACCCATTCCACAAGTATTGTGGAGTCCTGTATAAGTTCGCACTTTTAGATTTTCAATCATATCCAAAGGTGTAGCAACTTTACATTCTGGATGAATATATACCTTTGGATGTAATCCTGCTAAATGAAAAGTGTGGAGTTCTTCAACAAGAGTGATAGGATTTACAACAAAATCTTTACAAATATAAGTAGCCGCGCCTTGAAAAGTTGCAGAACTTAAATGATGAAAAACATGACTGCTACGGTCGTTTAAAGTAACAGTATGTGCTCGCTGAGCCGTTCCGTTAGTAAGAACTCCTATTGTTTTTTCTTGATTATCTTTGGCAAGGCCACCGAAATAATCAGTGGCCAGCCCTTTTCCTTCGTCGCCATAGTTAGCGCCAATAATAATTTTAACGTCCATATTTTACCATCCGATATAATCGTCTGCTTTTGCGGGCTCTGCTTCTACTGGAGTTTCAAGCCAGCTATTGTCTACCGGAATCTCCGAATTCTTACTTGCAGTGATGCAAGCTACAATAGCTTGTGGCAGTTCATCAAGAGTTACTGCCTTGTAATGATCCCCAAGGAGTTCTCCCCAAGAAGCCTTAATATCTTTTTTGTAATATTTATAGCTACTATCATAATCATCAATAGCAAGATGGTATACTTCAAACTTATCAAGAACTTCTTTATAAAGATCTTCAGTGTTTATGTTCTGATCAGACTGACACCCAAGAACTCTTTTAAGTTCTCTTCCTGGAAGATAAGGGTTCAAAGGCTCATCTCCCATTGTAATAATAATACCTTTCTTGCCTCTTTTCCAGCAGTCAAGGGCAGTGTTATGAAGCCCAAAATACCATGCTGCTGTATAAGACTCGTAAGAGTTTCCGCCTCCACCATGCTCCATATAAACACGATCAACAGCTTCAGCGATTCTTACATCAGCTTCAAACTGAGAAGCCTGAATAGGATACTTATCATAAGCTAAATCGCCAATTCCCATAATCATAAATTCCACATCAGGGATCTCATTATAGAGAGATGTCATAATTTCATTCAACTTCTGAGCAGTTCTGATGCATGCGCTTCCCATACTACCTGTTACATCAAGAGCAAGAATAACAGGAATTGTAGCGGGATGGTCCTCACCATCACAGCACTCACGAATCTTTTTATAAGGAACTAAATCATCATGAATAGTACGCTGTTTGTAAAAGTCCTGTAGATTATTAGAAGTTACAGTTCCAGTAGCAGTAACGTTTTTCCCTGTGCTACAAGAATAATCTACAAAAGATTTAGTTGTCCATCTTCCGCATCCCATTAGTTATCTCCTTCCGGTTTTACTTCAACAACTTCAACATCAACTGGTTTATCTGTGGTGTTATCATCAAAATCAAACATTTCGTCAAAGTTAAACATATCAGTAAAGCTATTTTCTTTACCACCAAACATAGACATCATGAACATCATGTTCATTATATCATTTCCACCATTTGGTGTAAATCCGTTATTATTTGCGCCTTTATTTCCGCCCATCATGTCAGACATGAATTTAAATTTCATCATGTTCTTCATGTTAAACTTTCCATCTGTTCCGCCAAAATTCATTAGAGAAACGATTTTGCCATAGAAGAAAATATTTCCTGCAATAATATGTCTTTCAGGTAGAATCTGCTCTACTACCGAATCTTCATAATTAATAACAGTAATATAAGTAGGATTTACATCAATAACACACTTTGGAGTTCTTTTTCCATTTTTCCCGCTAGCAAGAATAATATCACCTTTAGTAACTTTATTAGTAGGAATAATAAAGAAAAACTCCTCTCCAATAGGGAAAACAAAATTATCACAGTTAATTAAACGACCTGTTTTGACAGAATATGCTTTATAACCCGTAGAGGTTTTAACTGCAACATTACCATTCATATCAAGTCTTACAAGACCTGGCTGAACTTTCCCAAACATTCCATTAAAAAAGTTTTCAGTATTCATAAATTTTATCTCCTCGCGGCAGGTGGTTATATGTGATGTTGCTCTAGAAAGAAACGAAGATTTAACCAGCCGCCGCCTGTTTTGTATTTCTTTCTCTTGTTTCTCTCTTTATCTTATGAATATATTATAAACAAAATTTTTAAAAAAATCAATTAAAAGTGATGTTAGGACAAGATTGACAAATGTAAAAATTTTTGATATGATAAACTCATAAGGATGAGAGAAAGGAGTCTTTTATAATGCAAGAAAATGAAAAAGACGTAAAATCTTCTGAATAGATTGTCGAGAGTATCGAATAGGATGTTGAGAATCCTTTAAAGCTTGATTACACTCTTGAAACTCCGGAAGAACGTAATGAATTAGTGAAAAAGATTATAGAATCCTCACCTCCCGAAAAATTAACAAAACGATATTTAGAAATTTTGGCTGATTATATTATTTTCGCAATGACAAAAGAATAGAAACGAAGTAAACAAATAAATACAGATAATAGAATGATAACAATAAATAAACGGGAGACTTCGTTTTAGGGGTTAGCAGACCAATTCGAAGCAGGCGAAGATGGTATATACAATTTAATTGCAAATGATAAAAATATTATTTTTACTCCTAAAATTTCAATTACATAGGAAGATTTAGCTACAATTCC
>AUXO018480325.1_pt1 | contig 11376 bp, 3 predicted proteins | sample 768731 | NCBI WGS metagenome assembly AUXO01 (sample SAMN02715735, study PRJNA202380) | gut metagenome | biome: sheep rumen | host: Ovis aries | place: New Zealand: Palmerston North | reverse complement strand
CATCTGAGGAGATTATAAGCTAGCCCTTACCTCGCTTCCCTTATCTGTTTGGCCTGGAGGGGTAAGATCAGAGGACTGAAAGGATATGAGTACTCGCTCGCTGAAGAGGTAATCATATATATAAAAGGCGTAGGAAGGCCTCCCTTATCTCTTTGGCCTGGAGGCCGATGGTCGACTGAAGGCTTATTACCGATTAGCCTTTTGCTACTAAAGAGACTTATGGAACTCAGGCTGACTTGCTTGCTTTGCTCTACGCTGGGATTTCATCTGTTGGGTTAGGTCTACTATAAAGGTCGTTCCGTTCTCCTCGGATGAGAATCGGTAGCTATTATAATAGTAGTCGCGGTCTTACTTTCTTCTTGAAAAGACAGCTTTCAAAGCCTTTCTAGGCTAACGAAGTTAGGGCAACAACTCCTGAGTCGAGGTTGAGAATAGGATTCGATGGTAAACGGGATCAAGCTTAACCGTTGTGATCAATTGTTGTACCGATGGGTGTTTATGAAAGTGGGAAAGATGGGCACTCGCCATGTGCTGCAACTCGCAACAAGAGGAGACGAAGATACCTCGATTAAACCCAATCAGGATGTGAACAAAGGCCACTGCTCAAACTCTTCGATATGCGCTAGCTAGGCAATCCCTTTACTTAATCTGATAATTGATCTCTTGCTACCCCAGAGGAAAAAACAAGGTATATATAATATATTGTGGTAGGGAGTGGATGGCCTCTCATCAGCGGTAGGAAGACAAGGAAAACAGTCCATTTCGGATTCTGTGTAGCTCTAGAGCAACCTTAACTTGACCCCGGATTCATCAAAGGGATTTAGGATATACCACTGCCACACGCATTCAGGGATTGCTGAAAGTCTGGTTCTAACGTAGGATTTTATCAACAGGTAATTGTTAAATTGTTTTAATGCCGAAAGAAGCCTTAAGTGGGGTTATGTTATAGGTGCAGGGAGTCAAAGGGTAAGGTTAGGAACCCTAAGAGCAGATTCCATAGATACCTAAGAGCGGGCATCTGAAAACAAGCCATTCTAGAACAACCGAGGGCATGCCCCCTGGAGGATGCGAGAGCAGCTCCTTCTGTGCATCTTCCTTATTTAGCTGCGGGAACGCCCCGACCGAGACCACCATTCATTACCGTGAACCACCCCCTCAGATAGGCAGGTCTTTCTTCTTTAAAGCCTGGAGCTGGCCCCCTTTTTTCCTATTTATTATAGTCAGTTTCGGTGGCAGATCTGGGAATAGCTCAATCTCAAGACATCAGTCCACTAATGAGGCAGACGGGATCAGAGGATTTTCTTCTTTTCGTTCTTCCTTTCCTCCCGACTACTCTAAGAAGGGCAGACTTGTATTCAAAACATTTCAAAACATAAAGATTCATACTGGCTTACCTTGTTCCGGATCTGATAGGGGAATTCCGATTCACCAGGATGGGTCAAAAGGATTGGGAAAGGATTAACAGGGAGTGGGGACGTCTTTCTTTCGAACTTGTTTGGCTACCTTAGCTGTCTAAGCACGGGCTGCATTAAAAGATAATGACTTCCCTCTGCTTTCTGACTTCGTCCAATAGGGCTACTTCATCAGTCAGCAGTCTGGAGCTAGAGACGAGACTAGTCAGATCGGAGCTTGCAGAGGCTACGGCATTTAGTCTAGCTACTAAAAGATCGGATTTTTCCGTCTGTTCCTACGCTAGATAGGGGATTAGGCAGAGAATCGGACCTTGAAGATCCTACTTCTTAGTGTTCAGCTATGGGAGTGGATTACCTGCATTGGTTTATCTTGACTCCGGCAGGGGATTCGGATCATCTTCTTTTCTCAGGCTTTTCCTAAAGCTTTTCTTAGTCCTCTTCTTGTCTCTTAGGTGTAAAAGAAAGAGGTTGCGTTTAGGTCCGTAACCTTATCTCTTTCAGGTTGGGCGTCAAGATCTCCTGCTTCGGACTTTGAGTTCAATCCCGCTTTCGTAACTGGTAGGGCTGCTAACACAATCTCAATAGGATTCTACGGGAATTTATGACTTGACATTCCTACCTTCTCTTCAGAGGATGGATGGGAAAGAATGGACCCGGATCTGCGTAGTTGATTTAAGGTTGCATTTAGTCCGAAGTTGCTGCTGCTTTAGAATCTCTATCTTGTCATGTCTGCTCTGTCTCCAGTTCTAGGACTGAAGACTAAAACGAAGGAAATCCCTAACTTACTCTATCTTTGAGGTCAATTGATGACGAAGTAGCTTCTTCTTTTCTTTCTTCCAACTTTCCCTTCCCTCAGCTCAGGTGGTTCACTTCCTTTCGGTGGAAGCAGGAACTGGGATAGCGTCGGGTCATTCTATTGTTTCAGAACTAGGCTTTCTTTCGATGGAGAAAGAGAGAGATGAGGAGTCAAGTGATCCCAGTCATTATCTTTATCCTATGATCCGTCTTTCGTTTTCTTTTAATTGGCTATAGGTCACGAACGGGAAAAGAGGCTTTCTAATTCTTTAGCAGTCTAGATACTCCCTTTTCCTGATGATCTTTGGCTCAGGTTGGCTTCTAGGTCAAGGGGCCTATGCCCTCCAGCATAGACAAAAACCTGAATAGGACAGAGAAAACTCTCGTACTTCTCCAAACACGATCCAAAGTTCCTTCCGATGATCTCAAGTCCCTCTCTCGTGATAGGTAGAGAATCCGACCTTTCCTTGACCTTAATTGATGGCGTAGCTGGACCCCCAATCATATTGCTTCTATATTTACGCTAGGCACAGAAGTGAAGAGTTCCGAGTCTACTTGAGAGCGATGTAAATGAGTGTCGTACATTACATTAAAATACGCAAATTAACAAATAGCGAGAAGGTCAATTTACAGCTGACAGCTGACCCATGAGAAAGCTCTGAAAGCGAACAGCCTTTAGGAATTCCCTATTTATGAAAAGCTAGACTGCGTGCGCTCCTGCTTTAAGAAAAACAGCCATTGAGAAAGCAGTGGTAGTACAGATGCCGAAGACAGCCAATAGAAGGAAGAATGGTAGCTACTCTTGCTTCTCGTCCGAACAAAGGGATTAGGAGGCTCAACCGTGGGCTTAATTCAATCTACAATATGTTGCTTTCCTATCTAGCCATGAGGATGGGATTCTACCTTATGTGAAGGCACAGATCCCTCTTGGTCATAGCTAACCTACTTGGTAAATAGCGAATAGTGGTTCGATCGCAGATGTGCTAGAATCCCTACATAGAGCTCTCGTGCTCCACAAAACTAAGAAAAATAGGATGAAAGAAGCAACCCAGCGAGTTTACATTCTCTACTAGCTAGAGCGCCAATCCCCTTCCTGCTAGCCCATAATAGAGTCTGATAGCTACTCTTCCTACCTGGAAAAGAACTTGCTTACTATGTGATGAGTGCATTGCTTGAAGGAGATGGAAACACTTCTATAGAAAATAAAGATGTTACAGGTTAGAAACTTCGGCCATAACTGATTGATAGTCAGCTGCTAGCTCTGAAATTCCGTTCTTACTGGAAAAGAGGCCGAAGAAAAAACATTTGCTATTTGGCTGCAACTCGATCCAAGACAGAAGCACTTAGAGTGCGAAGAGATTCTATCTAAAATTAGGATCAGAGACTGATGGAAAGGTGGTAGCCAGACACACTGAAGAAAGAGCGAAAGAAAAGACTTCCAATGGCTAAGCTCGCATGCCTCATCCAACAGGAGAACTCTCAACAAGAAGTTCTTGAGGACTGCAGTGCAGGGCTTATATACAATACAAATCAAAGGGTAGAAAAAGGGCATTCAAAAAGAGCTTAAAAAGGAATAGAATTGGATGAGCTTACCATTCTAATTACATTACACTAGCACTCCAACTAGATAGGCTTTGTCTCGAAATGCAGGGGTCGTTGATCCCCCTTCCAGGACAGCAAACAAGTTCTTTCTCTATTATCTTTATATATAGTATATAGTAAGCCCTACCTCTATTAGTAGCCTGAGTCCGCCCCTGCTGGATGAATTGCCTTTGGAAAGGATAAAAGAAAGAGACTACTTGCCAAATCGAGAACCGGCTATCCTAAAATCCCTAGTCTAAGAATAGACTGCTTGAAGGGAGGGTAATCTTGGAGTCCGTAGTAGCTCCCAGGAATGTAACTACCAACTCCTTATACAGGGGCGTTAGGGGAAATCCTACTAATTAAAATAGAATAACTAAGTGTGAGAAACTATCTATTGAGAAAATGGAAAAAGGGCCAGCAACCAGTAAATCACGCTATCCTTACCTTCAGTGGATAATCTTAAGACCAAGGTATTCCCCTTCCATTTGGAGGTCCCAGCCAGCCAAGCCAGGAGAAAGACAGTGATTTGTTGCATCTTTCTAGTTTTTTCTTTTGCTCATCAGGGAGACAAAGAAAAGACAAAAAAGAATGAGATCAACCTTGGCTTACTGTTGATAGAAAGCTGCTAAGGTCAAGTCGTCTAAGCTAAGTAGGAAGAGAAGGAAACTTGACTAGCTACTTCGAAGGGGCCCTCAGTGTCTTTGCTTTGGCAGTTCCAGGAAGCGGATTGGCTTTCTTTGTGATGGTTCATGTAGGCTTGGGTCTTTCATTCGGGCCCTATTGGGGTGGGGCACCCTGTGGGCCAATGCGTATAACTTGGGCTTTCTTAACGTGGCTCATTTGACGACTCAGTACATGGATGTCACGAGTCTATTGGCATAGAATATCGAAGATTTTTCATTGTACAAAGTTTGTTTGTTCATAATTGTGCCAGCCATGCAATTCGTACTGCATGGCGAGATTCCTCTACCACTCTATAAATGGAGGCTCGAAAAGTGTCTTCACTTCATCAAAAGTGCTAAAAAGAGCCCCTGAATGCAGACCAATCCCCCAAGGGACTAAGCGCATTCAGTTCTCTTTCAAAGAGCTTATTCGAAAACAACCTATTTTTGAAGAATCAAAGAAGTTTTTATTATTAGTTGTTGCAACCCATTTGAATTTGAAAACAGCTTATTCTGATTCACTTCCTTCAACACCAGCAACGGATAGGACCATTTTATCGACAGCTCTTACTGTAACAGAAAAGACTGGCACCGGTTATTCCACAGAAAGAGGAACTTGAATTAGCCCTCGGGCTGTGAACCATTGTCACTCGTTACGTAACGAAGTGAAGTATCCGTATGTTAGCCAAGATCGGTAACTTTTCACAAAAGATTTTAGAGATACGAATTGAATACGAAGGAAGGAAGCAATCGGAATAGACCAAGAAAAGAACCAAGGAAGGGGCAAAAAGCTCTCCTACGGTCACTGGCTTCTCTCCTATGTTTTGAGAACGAAGTACTTCCCAACAGCCAACAGAAGCACGAGTCTAACGGTCTACAGAGTATCCCTGGGCTGATGGCTTTTCTTCCAAGAATACTACCTCAAATATAGAAACATATAGGAATTATAAAGCATATGGGAATGCCATAACAGAGAGAAACTAGAGCTTATGTCAAGGAAAGGATGACTTTCCCAACACTATAAGTCCTACTCATGCTTGTAAAAAATTGAAAACAGCCTACCCATAAGAAACTGCGCCAGATGGGGAGGCAGTCTTTTCTTCTTTCTTCGATGGGCCCTTACTCCGTCCCACACAGTGTATTACTCCACTGAATCATCTTCCTTTGCTTGGAATTCAGGTGTTCGGCCCGCGGCTGAAGCAGAGAACATCTTCCCTCGAGCAAGGAGAGGGTCTCGGAGCACATAGAGGAGCAGTCCTTATAAACGGACTTTCTGAGTGACCGCTTTCTAGTCGTAGTTGGTACCGCCCCTGTTCACTTCAGCATGCAAGGAAAACCTTCGGGAAGAATCATCGTTTTTCTCCTCTGCAAAGCTATCAATGCTTTATTCACGATCTTTAGCAGTCGATCGTTCATTCTCCCTCCCCAGTGGCTTTCGAAAGCTCGACATGAAAGAATAAATAAAATAGGAAAAAAAGTACGGGGATCCCATTCCTTAGTCAGGACCAGGGCTTCCTCGTGAGCCATAGTTCTAGTGTAAGCATATAAATTAGCCTTATCCGAACCGAAGCGCACGCACCCATCTGACCAAGTCGAGCCCTTTCTGGTTACAGGGAAATAAAGATAAAGAATCGAGTCACCGATAGCGCATCTCTATAGATCCCAAGGAATTCGCGTATAATAGATCCTTTTTGACTAGACTAAATTATGGATCTTGTCTTTCGACCTATCAAAAGTCGGACAGACAATTACATATATATAAGAGAGATGCGCACAATCTCGCTTTGAGATGACACGCCCAAATGAAAAGACTCCCATGCCTTTCTTGGTGTAAGAGCCTTCCCTGTCTCGTTTATTGGGCTAAGGTGCAATTGCCTTGAGATTCAGTGCGCTAACACTCTTATAAGAAAAGAAAGGAACGAAGTCGCATCTACCTTTAGGACTGATTGCAGTGCTTTCCTCTGGGGTCTCAACTACTTTAGCATCCCCTACTTGAGAAAGGAGTGCTGCAAAGCTCCTTAAGGTTAAGTTAGCAACTAGGTCTCCCTTTATGTTAGAAGGGTAGCTTCCTAACCCCGGCTGGGATGGATCTCTATTCCGAGCTACCTCCAGATCACCTCTGGGTTCACGCCTTCCCGGTAAGATAACTTTCGCTAGAGCCGTTCAAAGCCATAGCCCCCAGATCTGTCTGTTGTAGGCAAGGCAATTAGATCTGTAGCGGGATCTTCCCCTCCCTTCAAGAACTGGGAACCAGGTTGTAAAGCTCATTCCCGGTCTTGCAACTTGGTTTACAGCCGACAAAGAAAAAAGAGTCCAATATCTTTCTGGTAAACAACCACATACATTCGTTCGTTACATTACAACAAGTCTTTGCTAAAAGAAAGCAAAGCGGATCACTTTTACTGTGAATATATAATCATGCCAAGCTGGTGCGAGTTTATTAGAGCAAGAAAAGAATATGAACGAGGAGAAAGCATTCGTTATCTTTATATGGATAGCCAATTCTTATTAAGATATTGTTTGTATTCTTTACCCGGAAAATGGGTTTACTATTTTGAAAGATCGGAACATGGGAATAGATATGGTACCAAAACGGACTACCTATTTCAATTTTTGTGCTTTCTAAAATTGCATACCTATACAAGGGTTCAAGTTTCGATCGATATTTGCGGAGTTGATTATCCCTCTCGAAAACGAAGATTTGAAGTGGTCTATAATTTACTGAGTACTCGGTATAACTCACGCATTCTTATACAAACCAGTGCAGACGAAGTAACACGAATATCTCCGGTAGTCAGTCTATTTCCATCAGCCGGCCGGTGGGAGCGAGAAGTTTGGGATATGTTTGGTGTTTCTTCCATCAATCATCCGGATCTACGCCGTATATCAACAGATTATGGTTTCGAGGGTCATCCATTACGAAAAGACCTTCCTCTGAGTGGATATGTAGAAGTACGCTATGATGATCCAGAGAAACGTGTGGTTTCTGAACCCATTGAGATGACCCAAGAATTTCGCTATTTCGATTTTGCTAGTCCTTGGGAACAGCATAAGCGACGGATAATTCAGAAAGAATCATAATAGGTCCAGCTCTATAGGATAGGGGACAAATCAATAGGAAATGCTATTTGCTTTGTAAGAAGAAGAATAAACTGAAATGAAAGAGTTCGCGGGAATTGTCTTGATCGTCGGATATAATTTTCAAATAGTAGTGAGAAGTCTTATCGAACGATTTCCTGCAATTCTTCCCAGTATGTCATGAGTAAAGAATCCAGCTACAACTCTCGATCTATACAAAACGCACTGGGTTTTTGTGTTTCTTTCGGTTTCATTGATAGCAGAAGAGCCTGACTCTATAGGATTAGGGGCACTAGCGCTTTATTTAAAAAAGAAAAAAAAGTAAAGGGGCCTGAAAACGTAATAGGCTGCTATTCTAGGCTCGCTCCGCCCCTTATTGGAAAACTAAAGCGCTAACGCGCCTTATATTCTTTTTTTTAGTAAAGCAAAGCAACCTTTCGCGCCAGGCGCTCACGTTTTTTGTCGTCTGGGTGGAAGCTGGCGGCAGGGCTTGCTTAACCGTATATATGGAATCGGGACTCGCCCCGGATCTCCGAATAGCCTCACCTGAAACTGGTAGACACACTGAGCCACCACGTACCCCTCTCGCCCGTCGTATGCTATGGATGGTCACACTAGCCCCTCGATGGCATGGCGGGATTTCCCATCGACTGTTCCTGAGGTGAGGTCATTCATTCTTTTGGGAGATCCTTAATCCTGGAAAGAAGGAAAGGCATCAATCCAGACCGGCAGCACCCGAAAAGGAGTCTTAGCTTTAGGTAGTCTTTCCACGCTTGGCTTTGCTAGGCGGGCTTCCCTGGTCGTACCGTTCGTAAATTCCTTCCGTTCTCCGCCAATTCTTTTTTTTTTATTTTGCTTCCATTGTCTTGCTGAACTGCTTTTCCTGTTGAAGCTTTTACGGGGGCTTTTGCTCATGCCGATTCAGAATGCTTTCTCATTAAAATATGAAATCTATCTTTTGTGTCCATTCACCGAGACGAGCACAAGACAGTGCTTGGAGATTCGATCTTGTCTTCTTTCGCTTGGTTTCCCCAGGTGGTGCGGTTGGGGAGTAGAGACCTCGATGCCGGGTCGTTCCAAAGTGACTTGCTATTGCTGCTGCAGTGCATCTTGTTCATCATCCAGGAATTTCTTTAGAATCTTTGCCTTCCTTACCAGGAATTGGATTCGAACCAAGTATAAGATATTAAAAATGTCGGAGAATACCCGGTATTTGAGTTTTTAGCATTAACACGATTAAATCTTCTTTTTTCCTAGCCGATTCTTCCCTTCCTTCTCTTATCACTCCCCAGGTTTAGCTCCCGACTGGAGGGAGAGGGGCAAGGCATTAGGGATAGCTGCTTTCGTCTCCAGTAATGGATGGATAAGGTGGTAGTGCAAAATTTCGGAGTAGCCGTAATGGAAGAACTTTTAGCTTGGTTGTCCGGCCCTCTTCACCGATCTCCTAGCCCTACGAATCAAACATCTCCGGGCATCTGGTTTCAAAGAGAGATTGGTTAGTCGCCTTCTGTTCATTCTTACCCCTTACTACCGGACCCCATTGGTTAAGTTGGGGCAGGAATAGCTATCGGACTACGATCACAGGCCGGGCCGACCCTCCTTTATTCTAGTCCAGTTGGAGAGGGAAAAGTCCCATCCGTTCCAGAAGTCGCAGAGAAATGGAAGGCTTAAATACCAAAAACTACGGAGGCATGATCTAAAAATGGGTATACCCGGATTCGGTTTACCCATGGAACTTGTGATTCCCTTGCGATCTTTTCTTCCTACTATAGAAAGAAGGATCAGCGCACGGATCAGGCTTTCGCGGAAATAGGCGAATGCTATGCCTAAAGTAAAGGTAAGTCAAGGCCCGGGCATTCTTCCAATGCAATACCTTCTTCCTTTACTGCTTTACTTTGTTTGCCTATCCACTGTTTGTTAAGGGCATACCCCCTGTGTCTCCGGTGCTATTGACTCAGCTCTTGGGGATATCATAGGAAAGAGTGAAGCGAGGGACGAAAGCATCTTAGTGAAAGGATAGGATAGCCAAAGCATTCATATTCTATGCTTAAGTAAAGTCCTCACTGCCACGCCATTCACTTCTTTCTACGCTCAAAGATCACAGGCTTGTTAGCGATGTGGAGTCAGATTCCTACCGACCCCTTGCTTGAACCTAAAGTATACTTAACTGAGCAAGCTAGGCAGAAATCACAGTCGTAAATAGACAAGACTGTCCTACCTTCTAGTCAGACGGAATAAAAAGTAAATCCCTACCCTAATACACAGCTTCAAACCGGGCGTAGGTTCGCTGGAAAGTGAGTCTTCATCGAGTAATTTTATTAGCATCCCGCCTTTCCTGGAACTTCTTCACTCGGAGTGGAATCGAACCACGAAGGATTTTCAGTCCTTTGCTCTAACCAGCTGAGCTCCAGCTCCCCGAAAACAAGGTTCAACTCTTTGTTGAGGCCACTTGTGTAGGAAAGCCCTTGATCGAATGGCGGGGTCTGCTGAAGAGCGACCCACGTCTTCCTCGTCATACAGCACAGAAGTCTGACTTCCACCTCAAATGCAGCTTCTTATTGACAAATTGCAACCGGAGTTTGCCATGACTGATCATAGTTTTCGAAAGAAGATCGAGAAAAGAAGCCAAGACCCTTCTACCGTACCGAATTACGCTTTCACCAGGAGCGTAGCGAAAAACAAACAGTAAGATTTTGGTCCGGCTTACTCTCTATACTTAACATATCTTGCTTCCCTATCACCATCTCTTCGGAATGGCACTGAATTCGTACTCCCCAGGCTCCGCACTCACGATACCCCCACAATATAGTATAAATAGTGGCCGTTCACGTCAGGAAGGAAAAGAAGAAAGAGGGAGGACGGATCCCAAGGGTAACTTCAAAAGCAAACATGCTTACCATATGGCTGCTCATCAAGACTCTCAGCAAAGACTCCAATCGAGTGACTGGAAGTGGATTTGCCCAAACTACTCCTAGAGTGAACGACTTCCTCTGGCTTTGTGCCCATGATCGTCTAGCCCTTCTCCACACTCGGCACATTAGGGATCTGGTGCCAAGGAATCAATGAAAGCACCGACCATGTCCTCATAACCAGCCCTAAAGCTACTAAATTATGGCCTCCCCTCTGATCTGAACAAGCCTAACCACGGACTTCGTGAGTGGCTCAAGAATGGAATCCAATAAAATCTCACTTCTGCCCATGCTAATCTTCCTTGGGCATTCTATTTCCCCTTGCGTGCTGGACACTCTTGTCCGAAACAAAGAAGCCCTGGACCCAAACAAAAAAAGGCTTTGTTGGCAATCCTTATTATATAAATAAATGAAAGTCTTCAATTTAGACTTTCTATTTATTTATAATAAGCAAAGCAGGACTTATTCTTTCTTATCTAGTTACAGCTGATAGGGAAAGCTCTTGTACTCTATAAAGCAAAGCTAGTCTCATAAGACTAGCTAAAAAACTCTATTCCATATGCCAAAGCTTGGAGTGGGAGTTCGGTTCGATCCCTCCTGGAAACTTTCTTTACTTCACAAGAGTCCCCCTCGGATCAGAGAACTGGCTTGACACAGCCGCCTAAGAAATTAGGTCACGGTCGCGGATCAGAAGAGAGTTACTTGTGTGACGCATCTATATCTGGGGATGATCGGGTAGAACTCAGGGCTTTCGGGTGTAAATCGGGGAACGATCAATTGGGTGTCCGGGGTGCTATAAAGATAGGGGACGATACGCTTTGCCGTGCCAGCTATGAGGCTATATTCTCGTTGAGTCGGGCGCTTGGGAAGACTTTCCTGTCGGGTTGGAAAACCAACATCGGACCGGGATGTTGTTCCCTCCTTGTCTGAAAAGAT
>AUXO013050367.1_pt1 | contig 11376 bp, 10 predicted proteins | sample 768731 | NCBI WGS metagenome assembly AUXO01 (sample SAMN02715735, study PRJNA202380) | gut metagenome | biome: sheep rumen | host: Ovis aries | place: New Zealand: Palmerston North | reverse complement strand
GGAATAGGTATAAGCATCAGGAGTATAGTAACGCTTGTAACGCACATGATAGTCTTGATCAGGTATAATCTTCCAAGTCTTTTCCTTGCCATGAGAAACAGCGGTACATTCAGGATATAATAAATGATACCTGCAATATCTATTGAACCAAAAGAAAGTCCGAGTATTGAAACAAGAATAGTACGTATAAGCTGGCAGATCCCCATGAGTCCACCAGTATAAAGTCCCATTGGTACTACAAAAAGATTGATACCTAAAGAGTACAGCAGTGTACCAATGAGCATACCAATGATCCTGCTCCATTCTTCACTCAGCTTTCCATAAACTCTCTTTTTTTCATCTTGAAATTTAGATGTTAATTTGTTGTCCACTTTCTTCACCGGAAACTTTAGTTTCCAACTCCATTAAAAATTTATAGCGTCATAATAAGCTCCGCCAAAGCTCTCATCTGTTGCAAGTTCGACTTCCCTTGAAGCTCTGATAAGAATATCAAGGCATTCTCTTCCACTATCTGGTTCTTTAAATTCATTTACCATATATTTAAGAGTCCCCAGTAATGACGTATTACCAGGTGATTCAATCTTATCTGTAAAGCTCTCAGGCAACATATTTAAGTGATAAAGACTGTCTTTTCTGATCCTGTAACCAAATCCACCTGCGATGTATATTTTGGCAATCTTATCTACTTTATCCCTGTCACCAAGTCCGCTTTCTTTTAGCAGCATATCAATTCCCGCTTTAATTGCAGCCTTGGCAAGCTGAACCTGTCGCACATCCGACTGTGTAAAAAAGAGAGATTTACCATAATTGTCTCTTGTAAGACAATACCCCTTTTCAAAATATTCTTCTCTTAAAAGTCCAGTCTCATCAATGATCCCGTTTACCCGAAGCTGCGAAACAGTTTCAAGCACGCCTGTACCACAGATACCAACTGCTTTTCCCCCACCGATAGTCTCAACTATTGGTTTGTCATGTTCTATAGTCACATGGCAGATCGCACCGGTCACACTAGGGCACCCTCGACTGATAGAGCCGCCTTCAAATACTGGTCCGGCCGCTGTTGACGCAACATACAGATGATTACGATTGCCAACCGCCATCTCTCCGTTGGTACCGAGATCCAGCATAAAACCGTACTGTCCCGGAGGAATCTCATCAAATCCCAGAGCATAGAGCCCTGACAAAATATCCGCACCTACAAAGGCTGATATTCCCGGTAGCACTGTCACCTTGGTCTGTTCCCTGATAGCAGTCACCCCCGGCAAAACGAAGCATGCCATGCTACATACAGGATCCAGATTGTGAGGATTATATGGAAAACTGCCAAGTCCATCACAAGGATACCCCATAAGTATATGGAGCATAGTTGTGTTTCCGGCTATGGTAACAGTTTTGATCCTGTCTTCTACCACAGCTGCTGAGCAGTCAGTTTCCATTATAAGAGTCGTAAAAAGGCTTTGAATATCCCTTAGGATACTCTCTCGCATTTCTCTTCCTTTTCCATCTATAGCTGATTGTATCCTAGAAATAACATCAGCGCCATATTTTCTTTGATGGTTTACACAGGAACTTTGAGATATTATATTATAATCGCCTTGATCCAATCTGACTAGTGCTGCAGCAAGGGTTGTAGTACCTATATCAAGCCCAATGCCATATACACCACTTAGGTCAAATTCATGAAGATCCATGTCCTCGTCAGCTTCAACGATATCCATATCTTCGTCCATAGATAGCTGCGCCGGCAGTTCTATGACACAGTCTTCTTTCAGCACTACTCTGCAGGCCAGTCTGTAGCCTTCATCAAGCTCCTGTCCTGTAATATAGCGCCTGTCTGAATCTGTAGGTGCAGTTTCTCCTGAATAAAAACGCACTCTGCATTTTCCACAATGTCCAAGTCCGGAGCAGGGCTTATCCACATATATGTCATGTTCTTCCAAAAGATCCGTCAGTTTCTTGCCTTTGACAGTCTCGACTATTTTTTGCCTGCCATCATTAAATTGAAAAACAACTACTATTTTTCTCAAAAATCAGCCCTCAAAAAAATACTCTTTTATCACACTTATTATACCATTTATTTCCTTTATTTCTGCCTTTTAAAAGCGGATTTATGATATTATATTATTTATGAAAACTATTTTGTTCTTAGAAAGGGGAATATTATGGGACTTATTCAGGCAGCTCTCGTAGCTGGCGGCAGCGTTCTTGCTGATCAGTGGCGTGACTATTTTTATTGTGATTCTTTAGGAAATGATGTTTTGGTCAAAAAGGGCCAGAAACGTACTGGCAGAGGCAGCTCTAATACTAAAGGAAACGACAATATCATTACAAACGGATCTATCATTGCAGTTAATGAAGGTCAGTGTATGATCGTCGTTGAACAGGGTGCAATTGCTGAAGTATGTGCAGAGGCAGGTGAATTTGTATATGATACTTCCTCTGAGCCATCTATCTTCTATGGTGACCTCGGAACAACTATTTCAGAAAGCTTTAAGACATTTGTAAAGCGCCTTGGCTTTGGCGGAAGCGCTGCAAATGACCAGAGAATATATTATTTCAATACAAAGGATATCATCGGCAACAAGTATGGAACACCTAATCCAGTTCCATTCAGAGTTGTAGACAGAAACATCGGTCTTGATGTTGATATCGAGATCCGTTGTCATGGTGAATACAGCTACAAGATCGTAGATCCTATCCTGTTCTACAAAAATATCTGTGGCAATGTAACAACTGATTATCATAAATCTCAGATCGAATCTCAGCTGAAATCAGAAATGCTTACAGCTCTTCAGCCAGCATTTGCGAAGATTTCAGATATGGGTATCCGTTACAGTTCTCTTCCAGGTCATACTGTTGAACTGGCAGATGCTCTTAATGAAGTCCTTTCATCTAAGTGGGGCGAGAAATACGGTCTTAAGATCAGTACAGTAGGAATCAACTCTGTTGATGCTTCTGAAGAAGATGAGCAGATGATCAAGCAGGCTCAGAAGACTGCTATGTACCGTGATCCTGGAATGGCTGCTGCAACTCTTGTTAATGCACAGGCAGAAGCAATGCAGTCAGCTGCAAAAAATGAGAGTGCAGGCCCAATGATGGCTTTTGCTGGAATGAACATGGCTCAGCAGGCAGGTGGCGTAAACGCCCAGAATCTCTTTGCAATGAACCAGCAGGCTCAGGCAGCTCCTCAGATGCAGCCTCAGGCACAGCCACAGAACGCTGGTAGCTGGACATGCGCTTGCGGCAATGTTAATACAGGCAACTTCTGTCCTAACTGCGGTAAGCAGAGACCTCAGCCTGCAAATTGGACATGCTCATGTGGTGCAGTAAATACAGGTAACTTCTGCACTAACTGCGGTAAGCCAAGAGCTTAACAAACAGATAGCACGATTTAAGGAAAAAATATATGGCTTTACAAGAATATGAATGTCCTTCCTGCGGCGGTTATATGGAGTTCTCAGCCACTCTGCAGAAGTTGAAGTGTCCATTTTGTGATACTGAAATAGCTGTAGAAGACTATCAGGCTCCACATAAGCCAAAGGAAGAGAGCGCACATACTGAAAATGCGCAGAATAGCTGGCAGGATGGTGAAACTGCAGGAATGTATGTATATACCTGCCAGTCTTGTGGCGGTGAGATCATCGGTGATGAGACCCTTGGCTCCACCGCTTGTCCTTTCTGCAACAACAATGTTGTCATGAAAGAAAAATTTGAAGGTGACTTAAGGCCTGACTATATCATTCCTTTCAAAATCTCAAAAGAAGCTGCAAAGGAATCCTATAAAAACTATTTAAAGAAAAAGAAGATCCTTCCAAAGGTATTTTTTGCAGAAAACCATATTGATGAAATGAAGGGATTATATGTGCCGTACTGGATATATAATTCTTCAATCTCCGAAGATGCAAGCTACTCCTGCACTAAAGTCAAGACCTGGTCAGACCGGGATTACCATTATACTGATACCAGTTATTATGATGTATATCGCACCGGATCTGAGAGTTTTGCCAATATTCCGGTTGATGCTTCAAAGGAAATGCCTGATGATATGATGGAATCCTTGGAGCCTTTTGATTTCAAAGAAGCCAAGCCTTTTAATATGGGATTTATGGCTGGTTTTATTGCAAACAGATATGATGTTGAGCAGTCAGCTACTAAGGATCGTATCAAACAGCGAATATCAGAGACCATCGATAAGGATATACGTGAAAGCGTAAAAGGCTATAGTAGTGTTGTTTCCAAGTCCAAGAATATCAACATCACTAATATGACTTCAAAATACGCGCTTTATCCTGTGTGGTTATTATCAACTACCTGGAGAGACGAGCACTTCTTATTCGCTGTAAATGGTCAGACCGGTGCTTTTGTAGGAAGACTTCCTCTGGATAAGGGATTGGCTTTTAGATATTACTTGAAATGGGCTGGGATAATGGTTCTTATTGCGATAGTAATCATTGCACTCCTGGCACTCCCAAAACTTTAAGGAGGTAGCAGCAGAAATGATTTATGTAAAAAAATCCTTAAAGACCATCCTGATTGCATTGGCACTATTTATAGCCTGTGGCATGGTCCTTCCTATAACTGCTCTTGCTTCATCAGGTTCCGGGAATACAATTCCTTCCACGAGACAAGTAGGACGACTGGTTGATGATGCTGATCTGTTAGACAGTGAAGAAGAAGCTGAACTGCTTGATATGCTTGATTCCTATAGTGAAGAAGTTCAGATGGATATATGTATCCTGACTGTATCTGAGAGAGATACATACTCTATAGAAGCTTTTGCAGATGATTACTACGATTATAACGGTATCGGTTATGGCTCAGACAGAAGCGGTATCCTACTGGTCCTTAGCATGGACGACAGAAGTTATGCTCTAAGTACTTGCGGCGCTGCCATCGAAGCTTTTACAGACAGCACCCAGGAAGATATGATGGAGCCAGTTCTTGAAGAGCTCAGCTACAACGATTATTACTATGCATTTAAGAAGTTTGCTACAAGTTCAAGATCAATTGCACTTTCCTACAATAATTCCTTTATTGGGGATTCTAATTTAAGAAAAAGTGATCTGATCATGTATCTGGTGATTCTTGTGGCAGCACTCATAATCCCACTGGTACCTTTATCAGCCAACATTATGTCACTTAATAATATCGCATTCCAAAAGGGTGCTGATAAGTACAAGCAGGGAAAACTTGCATTATCCACTAACCAGGATATTTATTTAAGCCACCATGTGAAAAGGGTTGCTATACCAAAAGAAAGCCGTAGCGGCGGAGGCGGTTCCTCAACACATATTTCCAGTTCCGGAACTGTTCACGGCGGAAGTCACGGACATTTCTAAAATATTAATACAAAAATCCTGCATTACCAAATCTTGATAATGCAGGATTTTTTATATCTTTTTATACTACCAATTATTCTTCGTAAGAAACATACTGGAATACATCAGCTGCTGTGTCAGAACCATAAACTGTAGATGTAACAGATACGAAATAATCGCCGATACTGTATACACCGATTACCTGGTAGATTTCCTGACCACCAAATTCTGAGTGTGCCTTAAGACAAGGAATCTCACCATTTGCTGTCTCTACTGTTGAAGTTTCGATCTCAACGTTTTCAAAACCTGATGCTTCAAGAGTGATCTTTGTTGTAGCCTTTGCAGCATCTACATAACCCTGTGCATCAAGACCCTTTGTAAGGATTGACTTCTTTTCAACTGAAAGGTTTACGTTATCTGCACCTGAGTTGCCATCTACTGCATACATATCGATAAGTGAAGATACTTCATCAAGTGCCTTTGATAATGTTTCATTATCAAACATATCCTTGCTCACACCTGTAAGTGTTGCGATATCATCATCTGAAAGGAATACCCAATTAGATGGAAGATCTACAGTAACACCAAGTGACTCATTTGTGTATGTAGTTCCGTCGATTGTTCCTCTCTCATATGCTCTAGCTTCTTCTGAAGACTCAGCATCTGCTGCATCCTCTGAAGATGCTTCTGTAGCTGCCTCTGATGACTCTTCTGTAGCTTCCTCAGTTGCTTCTGTTGTTGCTTCAACTGTAGCTTCAACAACTGCCTCTGTAGAAGCCTCAACTGTTGCAGCAGATGTTGTTGTATCTGCTTCCTGAATTCCTGAGTTTGCTCCTGAGCATGCTGTTGACATTACCATTGTTGCTGCAACCATTGCAGTTGTCATAATTCTAGTTAACTTTTTCATTTTTTCCTCTCCTTTAAAAAAACTTCCCTCTGTTGTTTTCAAGTAACTATGCGCTTATCGCGCTGTTGACATAATAAAATATAATACATATTTTATTTAAAAAACACACCTATGTAATATAACATAGGTGTGTTAATTGGTCAAAATATTTGAATTAAACTGGTTTATTTTTTATTGGAAACATCTATGGATAACCTCGATGATCACATCCTGTTGCTCCGGTGTCATCTTGTTATCACTTGGAAGGCACAGTCCTCTTTCAAAAATATCTGCTCCGACATCAACTGCTTCTCCTTCATCGATGTAAGCATTACTCTGAGCTCTGCCATTTCCTGATGCAGTGATAAAGCTGTTCATGCGATAAATTGGCTGCATGTGCATAGGTTTCCAGATAGGGCGACCTTCGGCGTTAAATGCTGAAATTGCCTCAAGGATCTCTGTTGGACAACTCTTACCTTTTTCACTGATATAGAGCGGCTTATTCTCGCCCCTTACTGTCTGGCACATTGCGTCCTTATCGATAAGAAGACAGCTGAGCCAGTAATTTGGCTGACTGTTTGTCTCATCAAAAGGATTCATTGTAACAGGAAGATCTTTTAAGCCTTCCTTATATCTTTCGTAAATTGCTTTCTTCTGAGCAATATGAGTTTCAAGATATGGGAGCTGACCACGGATCACTCCAGCTATGACATTGGACATTCTGTAATTATATCCAATCTCCTCATGCTGATACCACGGAGCATCTTCTCTGGACTGTGTTGACCACTTTCTGACCTTGTCAGCGTCCTTAAGTGAATCTGTCAGGAACATTCCACCTGAAGAACCTGTAATTATCTTATTGCCATTAAAGGAAATTGCATTGTAATCTCCGAAAGTTCCTGTCTGTCTGCCTTTGTAGGTTGCTCCAAAAGACTCTGCAGCATCTTCAACAATAAGTGCTCCATGCTTATCACAAACAGCCTTGATCTCATCAATCTTGCCCGGAGTACCATAAAGGTGCGCAACTATAACAAGCTTAACATCAGGATATATCTCAAATGCTTTTTCAAGAGCAACCGGATCCATATTCCAGGTATCACGCTCTGTATCGATAAATACTGCTTCACCGTCTTCATATGCAACAGGATTGACAGATGCATCAAAAGTCATATCTGAGCAGAATACCTTATGTCCCTGAAGTGTTCCCTGATTTGGTTTTGCCATACCATAGAGCTTCTCACCTGCAAGCTTGGTAGCAAGGTGGAGCGCTGCTGTTCCTGCTGACAGTGCCACAGCATACTTACAGCCAACATAAGCTGCTGCCTGCTTTTCTATTTCAGTAATATTCGTACCTGCTGTTGTCATCCAGTTTGTATCATATGCTTCCTGGATATATTTCATCTCATCCCCATGCATTGTTGGTGATGACAGATATACTCTCTTTTCTAATGGCTTGATGCCTGAAAAATCTTTTGTGCTATTCATTATATTAATCTCCGATTTTTTTATATTCTACAGGAGGATTTTGTCTGTTTTTTCTTCCTTCTTCAACGTAGAGTGCAACATTTTTGCTATGGGATTCCATATCATGTTCGTTGACCTGACGCACGATCTTGCCTGGAACTCCAAGTACCACTGATCCATCCGGGATCTCTTTTCCCTCTGATACCAATGCACCTGCTCCTATAATGCAGTTCTTACCGATTCTGGCACCATTTAAAATGATAGCACCCATGCCTATCAGGGTATCATCTCCTACGGTACATCCATGCACTATGGCACCATGACCTACTGTCACATTCTGACCGATAATGCAGCTATGACCTGCGCCCACATGGACAACTGCATTGTCCTGTATGTTGGAACGACTGCCTATTGTGATAGGGTATTCATCGCCTCTGATCACAGCGTTATACCATATGCTGCAATCCTCAGCTATAGTTACATCACCTGTAATAATGGCACCTGTGGCCACGTATACTGATTTATCTATATTTGACATTTTACCACCTCAATCTTTTATTATAGTATGACATTTTAAATCAAAAATTCAAGCTACTGGTCATCGATGGTCACAATTTACTATACAATCGATTTATTATATACTTTTCATATTTACAAACGACAATAAGGAGCAAAATATGTCAGAAACAATATTTTTTGATCTGGACGGAACAATCCTTGATACAGAAAAACATTATAGAAAATGCTGGGTTGAGGCTGCAAATGCCCTGGGTTACCCAATGACAGATGAGCAGGCTCTTTCTCTCAGAAGCCTTGGCAGACCTTTTGCCATAGATCGCATCAATGGCTTTTTTGATGATGCTGAGGCTTACGCCAAGATCAGAGCAAAGCGTATGGAGCTTATGAATAAGATCATAGAAAAAAATGGTATCGAATTAAAGCCTTACGCAGTGGAGACTCTTACAGAGTTGAAGAAACGCGGACATTGCCTTGCTGTAGTTACAGCAACTGACCTTGAAAGGACTCAGAAATATCTTGGAAGTCTTGGGCTTGTAGACTATTTTGACCAACTGGTCTGTGCAACAATGGTAGAAAAAGGTAAGCCTGCGCCTGATGTATATCTCTATGCTGCAGAGCAGGTAGGAAAAAAGCCTTCTGAAGTATACGCTGTGGAAGATTCTCCAAATGGCATCATGAGTGCATACAATGCAGGATGCAAAACTATCATGATACCCGATCAGACTCAGCCTGATGCAAAGCTTCAAAAATATATTTATAAAGAGTTTTCATCTCTAAAAGACTTACTGACGATTTTTTAATCTGGTATTAATTATTTATATTAAATTGGACATTTTTACAATACCACTCTTGAAGTAGTATAAGAAAAAAACTTTGAGAGGATTACTGATATGGAAAACACAACAAACAATTTCACAAATTCACATCCACGTAGTAATGATTCACTTAAGAACATGACTTTCACAGCTATGTTCATGGCCTTAACTATTGTCCTTAGTTCTTTTGGAATTCCCGTTCCAGGCGGGCACCTCTATTTATGCGATATAGTCATCTGCACAGCTGCAATATTACTTAGTCCCGGATACGCTTTTGTTGCAGCAGGTGTTGGATCATTCCTTGGAGATATGCTCTTTTATCCTGCTCCAATGTTTGTATCCCTTGTAACACATGGTATTCAGGCAATTGTAATATCTTTATTTGTACACCATATTTTCAAGCATAAGCAGAAGCTTGGCGCTGTGATCGGTGTATCCATCGGAGCTGTGATCATGGTAGTCGGCTATACTCTTGGTAAAATATACGTGTACAGTACTTTTGAATACGCAATGTTAAAGCTCCCATTTGAAATTGCTCAGGCAGTACTCGGCGCTGTAGGCGGTATCATTATTGTTTATGGACTGGGACTTAAATCAATCTATACTCGCTGGATCAACAAATGATCTTTTTGATCTGGATCAAAGCATTTTTGAGCCCCTCTATATCCAGACTTGAATAATTCAAAATAAACTGATGCATATCAGCTTTTGCTTCATTTACATAGCACTCGGAAATGGTTCCGATCTTGATCTTTTTCTTACGCAGTTTATCCTGGATCTCTTTATCAGAAATATCTGTATTCAGTTCCAGCACAAAGTGCAACCCGGAACCATTTTCGATTATGCGACACTGATCTTCTGTAAAGACTTCACGTATTATCTCTAATATTCTTGTTCTTTTCCGACCATATCTCAGACGCATGCGATTAATATGTTTTTCAAAATACCCTTCATGTATAAACTCTGCCAGAGTGTACTGTTCAAAGGTAGAGACAGTATTGGCATAAAAAGAGAGTTTTTCAAAAAAGAGATTGGCAAGATGCTCCGGCAATATCATGTAACTGATACGTATTGTTGATATCAGAGACTTGGAGAAGGTATTCATATAGATGACCTTGCCATTGGCATCGATACTCTGCAGAGTCGGAATAGGCTTGCCATTGAGCCTGAATTCACTGTCATAGTCATCTTCTATTATGTATCTTGAAGGGTCTTCATTGGCCCATGATAAAAGTTCATACCTGCGGCTGATGGGCATAGTGATACCTGTCGGGAAATGGTGATTTGGACTGGTATGAACTATCTGAGCTTTACTTTTTCTAAGCTCATCCACATTGATACCATTTTCATCCAGGTCAATATATTTACATTCAACGCCGTTACTCTCATAGACATAGCGCTGTTTTTTATAACCCGGATTCTCTAAACTATAGATATTTTCAGTACCCAGCAGTTTTATCAATAATCCATAGAGATACTCTGTTCCGGCACCAACTATTATCTGGTCAGGATCCACATGCATATCTCTAAAAGAGCTCAAATGCTCCGCTATAGCAACTCTAAGATCTTCCACGCCTTCACAGGGGGACACTGTAAGAAGTTGTTTTTCCCTAAGGGATATGACTTCGCGCATGAGCTTGGCCCATACAGAGAATGGGAAGTCATCGCTCTCTGTCCTGTTTGATGAAAAATCAAAGACATATTGGTCTTTATTTCTTTTTTTATCTATATTGAGCTTTTTCTTTTTACCGGTACTTATGATCGTCTGCTCGGCAATATCAGATACATAATAGCCTTTTTTAGGAATGGTATATATGTATCCCTCGCCTATCAACTGTTCATATGCATTTTCAACAGTAATATTGCTCACTCCAAGATTATCAGCCAGAGTTCTTTTAGATGGCATCTTTTCATTGGTGGGAAGCTTACCGTTTATGATATCTTTTTTGATACATTCGTACAGGTACTGGTATAAAGGCTTATCTGCCCTGCTCAGATCATATGTCAGCATGGTCAATCCTCACTGTCAGGTAAAATAGATCACTCATACCTAAAGTATATCAGCAGAAAACTTTTGTCTCAATTCATGATTTTCAATATTTTTCACAGAGAAAAATCCACAAAAGATGCTACAATAACACTGTATTTCTATATATAGTTTGGACTGCATATGTACCAGCAATACTGCTTTTGACATTTGCATATGCTCAGTCCGTAGCAGATAAAAAATAAATTTGGAGGAGACTATGAATCAGGACACAAACACACAGAAGTACCGAATTGAGCACGACTCTATGGGGGAAGTAAAAGTGCCGGCAGAAAGCTATTGGGGAGCACAGACACAGAGAAGTCATGATAATTTCCCAATCGGCGT
>AUXO014726340.1_pt1 | contig 11377 bp, 5 predicted proteins | sample 768731 | NCBI WGS metagenome assembly AUXO01 (sample SAMN02715735, study PRJNA202380) | gut metagenome | biome: sheep rumen | host: Ovis aries | place: New Zealand: Palmerston North | reverse complement strand
ACACTTATGAACATGCTGTCGGGCATCTATATGCCCGACAGCGGTTCTATTTTTATGGACGGCAAAGAGGTTTCGATCACGTCACCTGAATCAGCCGGCAAACTGGGAATAGGAATGGTCCACCAGCACTTCAAGCTGGTTGAGCGCTTTACTGCGCTGGATAACATAAGGATAGGAATGGGGAAGGAAGCGGGAAGGCTCTTTAAATCCAAGGCTGCCCGTAATTATGTATTGGAAACAGCAGCCAAATTCGGCTTTAGCATAGATCCTGATAAATATGTCTATAACATGCCGGTATCAGAGAAACAGACTCTTGAGATCCTTAAGGTCCTCTGTTACGGCGCCAAGATAATTATCCTGGATGAGCCTACGGCGGTGCTTACCGTGCAGGAGGTCACCAGGCTTTTCGACGTGCTCCGCAAGATGAAACAGGAGGGGCATTCGGTAATAATCATCACGCATAAGCTCAATGAGGTTATGGATATATCAGACCGTGTCTCTGTCTTAAGGCACGGTGAATACGTGGGAACGGTTAAGACAAGCGAGACCAGTGAGAAGGAACTGACTGAGCTCATGGTAGGACGCAAGGTGGATCTTAATATCAAGCGCCCCATAGTTGAGAAGACTCATCCTCTATTGGAGATAAGAGACCTGACGGTCAAGAACGACGAAGGTGCTGTTGCAGTTGACGGCATGAACTTCTACATAAGAGGCGGCGAGCTTCTCGGCGTTGCAGGTATTGCAGGTTCAGGGCAGAAGGAACTCTGCGAGGCTCTGGCCGGACTCAGGCCCATAGAGAAGGGGCAGATGATACATAATGGTGAGAGTATTGTCGGCATGAGCCCCAAGAAGATATTAGACCACGGCATCTCCATGAGCTTTATCCCGGAGGACAGACTAGGTATGGGTCTTGCGCCCTCACTGTCCATTACGGACAACATGATGCTTAAGAATTACAATGAGGCAAAGGGCTTCCTGGTGGACAGGAATACTGCAAGGAAGGAAGCTTCCAAGATCATAGAGAAACTGGAGATATCAACTCCTTCTACCGAGACTCCGGTAAGAAGGCTCTCCGGCGGCAATGTCCAGAAGGTTCTATTGGGCCGTGAGATCAAGGCAGGCCCCAATGTCCTCATTACCGCATATCCGGTAAGAGGTCTTGATATCAATTCATCCTACATGATCTACGATATCCTTAATGAACAGAAGCAGAAGGGCGTAGGTATCCTTTTCGTAGGAGAGGACCTGGACGTTATGCTGGCACTGTGCGATAAGATAATGGTCATATGTCACGGCAGGCTGCAGGGCGTAGTCAATAGCAGCAATACCACAAAAGAAGATATCGGTCTCATGATGACCGGAGCTCTCAATATAGTTAACAAAGAAGGCAAGACTGACGGTATCGCCAAGGATTCCGCCTTTGAAGATGCAAAGGAGGATAAGAATGTCTGATTTCCATCTTGTAAGGCGTGCAGACCACTCTCTCAAGAGGATCGTTATCTGTTATATCGTCGGCATACTGATATCTCTGTTTATCGGTGCTCTGCTCCTGATAGGTCTCGGTATTAATCCGCTGGAGTACTACAAGAGAATGCTGACGATAGGTCTTATCGGCAACCGCTATGCTTATAAGTGCATAGAAGGACTGCTTAAGATATTCGTTCCGCTGCTGATAACTTCACTTGCCTTGGGTATGGCATTTAAGATGCGATTCTGGAATATAGGAGGCGAGGGAGAATTCCTCACCGGTGCGGTCTGTGCAGCCATTGTCGCCTTTAACAGCAACGGGATGCCTAAGATAGTTACCATAATCCTGATGTGTCTTGCAGCTTCGCTTTCTGCCGGTCTTATAGGTCTTGCAGTGGCAGCACTCAAGGTCAGGTTTAATACCAATGAAACCTTGATGACCCTCATGATCAACTATATCGTCTTGTATCTGGTAAGGTATCTGGGCAGTACAAAGGCGCCCTGGAATTTCTTCCTGAATCCTGAATCCGACAGACCTATCTTCGGACAGTTCGAGGAGAATTGCAGGATGGGCGGTATCAAGATAGGAGGTTTTACTCTGCTGCATTCTGTTATAGTTGCAGTAGTTATCACCATCATAGTTTACATCTATCTTAAGTACACCAAGCAGGGCTACGAGATCTCCGTTATAGGCGACTCATCTGCAACTGCCAAATATGCAGGTATGAAGGTGGGCTGGATCGTCTTAAGGACAATGTTCATATCAGCAGCTCTTATAGGTCTTGCATCAGGACTTGCTACTGCAACTGCAGGTACTATCTCTGAGAACATCACCAACAATGTAGGCTGGACCGGCGTAATAGTCGCCTGGCTTGCCAAGCTCTCGGTACCTGCGATCCTTGTTACGTCACTACTTATATCGGTCCTCCAGTACGGATGCCAGGCTGCGGCTACGCAGTATCCTGCGATAGACAGTAATTTTGCTGATCTTCTGCAGGGCATTATCCTGTTCTCTGTACTGGCTGCAGACTTTGTTGCGACCTTCAAGATCGTAAGAAAGGAGGGCAAGACTAATGCTTAATGTCATTACGATGTTCCTGTTTAACATCGTTGTCTATAATATTGCACTCCTCTATGGTACTGCAGGTGAGATAATGGTGGAGAAGAGCGGAAGCCTCAACCTGGGCGTTGAAGGCACCATGGCAATAGGCGCCGTATGTGGCTACATTGCTGCCTGCAGGACAGACAGCCTGTTTATAGGGATACTAGTTGCTTTCCTTACTGCCGGATTCTGTGGTCTGGTATTCTCGTTCCTGACAGTTACGCTGCAGGCTAATCAGAATGTTACCGGTCTTACTATCACGACCTTTGGCGTTGCTTTCTATTATTTTATCGGCAATGGTCTTTCCAATTCCAAAAACGGCTGGCCCAAGATGGGTGACACGACTCTTGCAGATCAGTTCAGAGATCTCGAGATCCCGCTCCTGTCCAAGATACCTGTGCTGGGCAAAGGTTTATTCTCCCACAATATCCTTGTCTATATAGGAATAGCGATAGCTGTCATCATGTGGGTCTATTTTGCAAAGACAATGCCGGGTCTTAAGCTCCGTTCCATCGGAGAGAATCCGGGAGCAGCAGATTCAGCTGGTATAAATGTTACCTTAATGAAGTATATCCACATCATCATCGGTTCCGGAATAATGGGGCTCGGCGGTCTTTATATGGGTCTTAATATGGGCGGTACATTTGAAGGTTCCAACTGCTGGATCAACGGTTACGGATGGATTGCCATAGCGCTTGTAATCTATGCCAACTGGAATCCTGCAAGAGCTCTGCTGGGCACCCTGATCTTCGGCTTCTTTAATACTCTCAGAGTTTATAATGCAACCATCGCATATAACTTCCCTCATACTCTCGGCTGGCTCAATAAAGTGCCTGCCCAGTTCTTCTCAGCTCTTCCGTTTATTATCACGCTCCTGGTACTTATTATAACTTCCATGAGCAAAAAGAACGGCTCGGGCGAGCCTGCTTCCATAGGAAGGAATTACTACAGAGAAGACAGATAAGGCCGAAATGGTATCCGTTGATCAAATCGCTCAGTGTATTTGGCAAAGCACTACAGTTTTTACTCAATTTGGGTGATAGTTGTAGTATTTGTCGAGTCTTTGAACGGGTTTACTCATAAAATAATCAATCAGGGAGAAATCCAGGCGGACTGCCCGCTGTTACATAACTTGACAACAGGGTTTTGTCCGTGCTTTAATGATTGTTACAAGCGTTGAAGGGAATAAAGATACGCCTTTAACCTGATCCAGAGAGTCCGGGGCGGTGAGATCCGGTCACAGGTATGCGTAATGATGAGTCCTCCCGGAGCTGCCGTACTGAAAGCTTTGAGTTATTAGGAACGGCCGGGTTTGCCCGTTACAGCAGGGTGACATCTCAGGATGGCACATGAGAGGGCCTTAGGGTCAATAAGAGTGGTACCGCGGAATTTGTATTTCGTCTCTTTTGCTTATTTGGAGCAAGAGAGATTTTTTTTGCTCCGGAATGTGACAGGAGGTTTGCGCATGAAGCTTAAAGGTGCACAGATTCTTATTAAGACATTGAAAGAGCAGGGTGTCAGCTGCATATTCGGATATCCCGGCGCGACTGTCATTGATATCTATGATGCTCTCATGAACGACGGTGACGGGATCGAACATATACTTACTGCAGATGAACAGGGAGCTGCCAGTGCAGCTGACGGTTATGCGAGAGCTACCGGCAGGGTAGGCGTTGCACTTGCAACATCAGGCCCCGGTGCTACAAACCTTGTAACAGGTATCGCGACAGCATTCATGGATTCCATTCCGATGATAGCGATCACGGGTAACGTAAAGAGCAGTCTCATCGGAAGAGATGCATTCCAGGAGATAGATATCACAGGTATTACTATCCCTATTACCAAGCATAATTTCTTCGTTGACAGGATAGATAAGCTTGAAGAAACCATAAGGAAGGCATTTCAGATCGCCCAGTCAGGAAGACCGGGTCCGGTACTCATCGATATCCCTCAGGATATCCAGCAGGCAGAATATGAGTACGAGGCTAAAGAACCTTATGCTCTGGAAGAGATCATCAAGGCAAGTGATGAAGATATAAAAAAGGCTGCTGACATGATATGCGAAGCAAAGCGCCCCTATATCTACTTCGGCGGTGGCGCATTAAGGGCAGACATCGGAACTGAGCTTATGGCTCTGTCAGATAAGTCAGGAGCCTATCTCGGCTGTTCCATGATGGGTTTATCCCTTATTCCGACAGACTATCCGAGGTTCCTCGGAATGCAGGGAATGCACGGACATTTTGCCGCATCAGTTGCTCTTGCAAAGAGCGACCTTCTTATCGCGGTAGGTGTAAGATTTTCTGACAGGGCGACGGGCAATACTGACAGGTTTGCACTTAATCCGAGAAAGATACATATCGATTGTGACAGGACCGAGATAGGCAAGAACGTAAATGTTGACCTTGGAGTTCAGTGTGATATCAAAGATTTCATCGTAAGGCTCACTGAAGCTATAGAGGAGAAAAAGCTTCCCGAGTGGGATGAGAGGATCGCTTCACTTCTGGAGCGTGAGACAGATGCCTACGACGATAAGGACTTTTTGCCTAGAGCTGTTCTGGAGTTTATCGCAGACAATTCAGAAGCTGACACCAGGCTTGTTACAGATGTCGGTCAGCACCAGATGTGGTCAGCGCAGTTTTTTAAGTTCAGGCAAAAGCGTACCTGGATAAGTTCAGGCGGACTTGGAACCATGGGCTTTGGTATGGGCGCTGCAATAGGAGCAAGCATCGGAAGTAAAAAGCCCTCCGTTCTTATCACCGGTGACGGAAGTTTCGGCATGGATCTTAACGAGCTTGCCACAGCGGTAACTTATAATGTTCCGCTTATAATCGTTATCTTTAACAACAGGGTTCTGGGCATGGTACGCCAATGGCAGACCTTGTTCTACGACAAGCATTACTCAGGCACTGAGATAAACCGCAAGACTGACTTTAAAGCCCTGGCCGAAGCCTTCGGTGCCAAAGGCTATAAGGCAGATAACATAGATGAGTTTAAGAGTGCCTTCCTTAATGCCCAAAAAACAGATGGTCCATGCGTTATTGATCTGGCAGTAGACGAGGATGCAATGGTACTTCCCATGCTCCGCCCCGGAGGAACATTCGATAATCTCGTAACCTGGAAGGAGGCTGAAGAGAATGATCAGTAAGTTCATTATTGCAATATATGTAGATAACGAATCAGGTGTCCTGTCCAGAGTAACTGCGATGTTTACCAGGCGAGGCTTTAACATTGACACGCTTACGGTAGGTGAGACAGAATCTCCTCTGTATTCCAGAATAACCATCTCACTTACGGCAGAGGATGCTGACAAAGACCAAGTGGTATCCCAGCTTGGCAAACTTTACAACGTTAAGAAAGTAGTTGTCCTGTCTAATGAAGACTGTATCAAGCGTGAGCTGCTGCTCATCAAGGTTGGCAACAACGATGAGATAAGGCCGGGTATAATCGAGACCTGCAACATTTTCCGTTCCAAGATAATCGATTTCTCAGAAGATGCCATATCGATAGAAGTTACCGGAGACTCTCAGAAGATAGATGCATTTATAGACAATATCAAGAAATTTGGCATCATCGAGATGTGCAGGACCGGGATCGTCGCTTTGGACAGAGGTTCTGCCAACATTTGGTCTGAACATACAGACCAGGCATGATGAAAATTTTGTAATAATTTTCTTCTTTTTTTCGCGGGGCGTTTGTGATACCCTTTTACAAATGCAAAGGGGAAGGTGCTTACCATGAGACATAAGCTTAAGTCAGATGCTTGCGTTTTGAGCTCAGTAATGCCGACCCCGCAGCACTTAGCAAGGTGCTTAATATAGTTATCACAGGCTTTTTTCTTTTTAGAAAAAAGCCTCTTTTTTTGAACGGAGGGAATGGACATGAAGAAGTATCTGGTCTTAGAGAACGGCAATGTTTATGAGGGCGAGGCTATGGGCGCTCCGGGAAGCACGGTTGCAGAGATCGTTTTTACCACATCGATGACAGCCTATCTTGAGACCCTGACTGATGCCAGCTACAAGGGACAGGCTGTGGTGCAGACCTTCCCACTCATAGGTAACTACGGAGTTATCACGCCTGACAGGGAACGGGACATCCCTGTAGTATCAGGCTACATTGTCCGTGAGATCTGCAGCTTTCCTTCAAACTTCAGATGCGAAGAAGATCTGGATAAGTACCTGAAGGACAATAACATCCCGGGTATCAAGGGCATTGATACCAGAGCCCTTACCAAGGTCTTAAGAGAGCACGGGACCATGAACGGCGCGATCACAGATTCTCCTGATGAGATAAGCCTGGAAGAAATCAAGGCCTACAGGATCAAGGATCCGGTAGATGAGGTAAGTGTTAAAGAGATCGAAGTATTAGAGCCTCAGGGTGATAAGAAATACAGAGTCTGCATGTTCGATTACGGCATCAAGAGGAATATAATAAGATCCCTGCTCAAGAGGAATTGTGAGGTCTATTTACTGCCTGCCTCAACTAAAGCTAATAAGGTAAGGGAGATCGCTCCTGACGGATTGTTCCTGTCTAACGGCCCGGGAGATCCTACTGATAATACTGAGTCCATAGAGACCATAAAGGAGCTCATGCAGGATAAGATCCCTACTATGGGCATCTGCCTCGGACATCAGATACTGGCTCTTGCTCATGGATTTGCCACTACAAAGCTTAAGTACGGACACAGGGGTGCCAACCATCCGGTCAAGAACCTGGAGACCGGCAGGGTATATATCACATCCCAGAACCACGGATATGCCGTTGTGGCAGAAAGCCTTGATAAGAATGTGGCAAAAGAACTCTTCGTAAACGGTAACGATAAGACAAACGAGGGACTGAGATACATAGCAGAGCCTGCTTTCTCGGTTCAGTTCCATCCGGAAGCCTGTGGAGGGCCTCAGGATACGGATTTTCTCTTTGATGAGTTTATAAAGATGATGGAAGGTTGAGGTGATAGACTATGCCGCTGGATAAGAACATTAAGAAAGTACTCGTTATCGGATCAGGTCCTATCGTCATCGGTCAGGCTGCAGAGTTTGACTATGCCGGAACTCAGGCCTGCAGAGCCTTAAGAGAGGACGGGATAGAAATAGTCCTGGTCAACTCAAACCCTGCTACCATAATGACTGACAAATCGATGGCAGATAAGATCTACATCGAGCCTCTTACACTTACGACCATCAAGAGGATAATCGAGACGGAGAAGCCGGATTCCATCCTCTCGGGACTTGGCGGCCAGACTGCACTGACACTGTGCATGCAGCTTGCCAAGGAAGGATTCCTTGAATCCCACGATGTCAAGCTGCTCGGTTCTTCACCTGAGTGCATAGACAAGGCAGAGGACAGGCAGCTGTTCAAGGATACGATGGAATCCATAGGTCAGCCCTGCATCCCCTCCAAGGTTGTAACAGATCTTCAGGATGCTCTGGATTTTGCTGATGAGATAGGATATCCGGTCATCGTAAGACCTGCCTTTACATTAGGCGGAACAGGCGGCGGTATCGCTAATAGCAAGGAACAGCTTAAAGAGATCGCAAGGAACGGTCTTGCGCTGTCTCCTATAACCCAGGTCTTAATAGAGCGCGGTATAGCAGGATGGAAAGAGATCGAGTTTGAGGTCGTAAGAGATAAGGACGGCAATGTCATCACTGTCTGCTCCATGGAGAACCTGGACCCTGTAGGAATTCACACCGGAGATTCAATAGTAATAGCTCCTGCGGTAACACTTTCTGACAAAGAGTATCAGATGCTGAGGACTGCTTCACTTAACATTATAGAAGCTCTGGGAGTAGAGGGCGGATGCAACTGCCAGTTCGCTTTAAATCCCAACTCCTTCGAATATGCGGTCATCGAGGTCAACCCCAGAGTATCAAGGTCTTCTGCTCTGGCATCCAAGGCAACGGGATATCCCATCGCCAAGGTCGCAACGAAGATCGCTCTGGGCTACAGATTAGATGAAATAGTAAATGCAGTTACAGGTCATACATATGCTGCCTTCGAGCCTGCTCTTGACTATGTGGCAGTCAAATTCCCGAAGTGGCCGTTCGATAAGTTTGTCTATGCCAAGCGTGACCTCGGCACACAGATGAAAGCCACGGGCGAAGTCATGGCAATCTCTGATTCCTTCGAAAGTGCACTCATGAAGGCTGTAAGAGGCGCAGAGATAGGCTGTGAGATATTAAAGCTCAATAAGCTCTCTGAGCTTGACGATGCAGCTATCGAGGCAGGATATATCGAAGTTACTGATGAGAGGATCTTCTATGTGGCAGAAGCCATCAGGAGAGGTATCGCAATCAATAAGATCCACGAAGACACCAAGATAGATCTCTGGTTCCTGGCCAAGATCAGAAACCTCATAGATTTTGAGAAGGATATAGAAGGAAGAGAGCTTACCGAAGAAGAGTATGTAAGGGCAAAGAAGCTCGGCTTTACGGATAAGGCGCTTACTTCTATATGTAATTCAAGCCCTGCCTATAGCCTTAAGCCTACATTCAAGATGGTAGACACCTGTGCAGGTGAGTTTGCGGCAAGGACACCTTATTTCTACGCAACATACAATACCCCGGGCGAGGGCGGTGAGAACGAAGCTGACTTTGAGCAGGAAGGGGATAAGGATAAAAAGACCATTATCGTATTCGGCTCGGGTCCTATAAGGATCGGTCAGGGCATCGAGTTTGACTATGCTGCCGTTCATTGTGTCCACGCCTTAAGAGATCTGGGTTACAGGGTAGTAATAGTGAATAACAACCCGGAGACCGTCTCTACGGATTTCGATACCGGAGACAGGCTTTACTTCGAGCCTTTGACCCCTGAGGATGTAATGAACATAGTCCGTCAGGAACAGCCTTACGGCGTAGTCGTTGCCTTCGGCGGACAGACGGCCATCAAGCTCACCAAGACTCTGTCTGAAAATAATGTCAACATCATAGGAACCTCAGCTGATTCTATAGACATGGCAGAGGACAGAGAGCGTTTCGACGCCCTCCTTGAGAAGCTTGGAATAGCGCGCCCCAAGGGTTTCTCTGTACTGACCCTGGAAGAAGCCTTGGAAGCTGCAAACAAACTGGAATACCCGGTGCTTCTAAGACCTTCCTATGTCCTCGGCGGACAGAACATGATAATCGCCTTCAGCGATGCGGATGTAAATGAATACATGAGGATCATACTGGCCCAGGGGATCGAGAATCCGGTCCTCATTGACAAATATATCCAGGGCAGGGAGATCGAAGTCGATGCGATCTACGACGGCAAGGATGTCCTTATCCCCGGACTTATGGAGCATGTCGAGCGTGCCGGTATCCACTCCGGAGACTCCATCGCAATGTATCCTGCCAAGCATATCTACGACGATATGTATAAGCGTTTGGCAGATACTACTATAGCTCTTTGTGACGGCCTCAATTCAACGGGTATCGTCAATATCCAGTACATTGTAAAAGACGGCAGGATCTACGTTATAGAAGTAAATCCCAGAGCCTCCAGGACCGTTCCTTACATGAGCAAGGTAACCGGTATACCGATGGTTGATGTCGCCATCGAGGTAAGTCTCGGCAGGAAGCTCGCCGATATGGACTACGGTACGGGTTTCTACCGTCAGTCCCCGTATACCGCTGTCAAGGTCCCTGTATTCTCCTTCGAAAAGCTGACGGATGTTGACACCCAGCTCGGCCCCGAGATGAAGTCTACAGGCGAAGTTCTGGGCGTCGGACGCAACCTCTCTGAAGCTCTTTACAAGGGACTTGTTGCAGCAGGCTATAAGATGTACCGCAACGGCGGTGTCTTTATAACCGTAAGAGACTCTGATAAGCCTGAGATCGTAGAGATCGCCAAGAAGTTTGATAACCTCGGATTCAAGCTCTATGCAACAGGAGGAACCGCAAATGCATTAAGAGAGTCAGGTATGGAAGTAACTGTTGTATCCAAGATCCATGAGTCTGATACCAACAACACCATGACACTCTTAGAGAGCGGCAAGATCAATTACATCATCTCCACATCTGCCAAGGGCAGACTCCCTGCAAGAGATTCGGTAAAACTCAGGAGAAGAGCGGTAATGCTGGGCATCCCCTGCCTTACTGCAGTAGATACTGCCGACGCTCTCGCAGACTCGCTTATGAGCCACTACAGCGAGATCAATACCGAGCTGGTAGATATCAACAATATGAGGGAGAAGAGAAGAAAGATCGATTTTATCAAGATGCAGGGCGCAGGCAATGATTATATCTATATCGACTGTCTGGAGAATATGGTTGCATCTCCTGAATCCCTCTCGGTTTATATGAGCGACAGACACTTTGGTGTAGGCGGCGACGGCATCGTTCTTATCGCTCCGTCAAAGGTAGCGGATGCACGCATGATCATGTACAACCTGGACGGTTCCGAGGGAAATATGTGCGGCAACGCCATAAGGTGTGTCGGCAAGTATATGTACGATGTTGCAGGCCATAAGAAAAAGCATATGACCATAGAGACCAGAGCCGGCATCAAAAAGCTTGAACTCATGACATCCGGAGATGTGGTAGTAAGGGCTAAAGTGGATATGGGACCTGCCATACTTACCCCGTCGGAGATTCCGGTAAACCTGGAAGGTGATTCGGTAGTTGACCGCGCAGTAGAGATAGACGGTGAGGAGTACAGGATTACATGCGTATCCATGGGTAATCCCCATGCAGTTGTATTTACTGACTTGGTGGATGTCATGGATCTGGAGACGATAGGTCCGAAATTCGAATATAATGCCACATTATTCCCTGAGAGAGTCAACACGGAATTTGTTAAAGTAATAGATGACCACACACTGAAGATGCGTGT
>AUXO012635986.1_pt1 | contig 11377 bp, 8 predicted proteins | sample 768731 | NCBI WGS metagenome assembly AUXO01 (sample SAMN02715735, study PRJNA202380) | gut metagenome | biome: sheep rumen | host: Ovis aries | place: New Zealand: Palmerston North | reverse complement strand
AATCTTTTGGGAGACAGTCTGCGAGATATACTCGATCCCAGAAGTTAAGATAAACCTTATATTTCTTTAGAAAAGGAGAACGTTTTATGAAAAAGAAAAGTTATCTGTCTCTCGCGATTGCAGCCTTGATTGCGGTTGTGCTTTCCGTGACGCTGCTTGCCGGTTGCGGCGGTGGTGCTTCCAAATCGAATGAAACACTGAAATTCGGTTGCCAAAATTATACCGATTCCCTCGATCCCTCCGCAATGACCAACGGAGCATGGGCCTGCGTCCGTTACGGTGTTGGGGAATGCCTCTTCAAATTTAAAGAAGACGGCTCCGTTGTCGAAAATCTTTGCGACAAATACGAAGTTAACGATGCCAAAACCGAATATAAAATCCACATTCGCGACGGCGTCAAATTCTCTGACGGTTCCGATTTAACGGCGGACATCGCGGTTAAATCCATCAAGAGAATGTACACTAATGAAAAAGACAAAAAATACACATCCACACCGTCAACCATTCTTCCCGAAGAAAGTATCAAAAAACTCGAAGCGGATGGAAATGGCAACATCATTTTGAACGTTGACGCCTCAACATATCTTGATGTTCCCGCAGCGCTCGCTAATCCTTTCTTTGTTATCATCAACCCCGATACCACAAAAGATTATGACAAAAAACCCATCGGTACCGGCCCCTATGCTGTCGAAAGCATGACCGAAGGTTCTTCCGTTTCTCTCATTCGTAACGAAAACTATTGGAACGGTAACGTGCCTTACGCCAAACTCCAGATTTCCTTCATGGATGACAGTTCTACCAAAGCAATGGCTCTCAAAAACGGCGATGCCAACGTGGTCGAAAACATCACCACCGCCACAGACTTATCCGAAATTAAGGGAGATACTTCCAAATACAACGTTAGCGAAGCAACATCCATCCGTACCGGTTTTGCTTATATGAATCAAAAAGGCGCTCTCAAAGACGCTGACCTCCGTAAAGCCATCATCATGGCGATGGATAATGACACCCTCTGCAACAAAACCGTCGGCGGAATGTATTCACCCGGATACGGTGTCCTTCCCGACAGTCTTGATTTCGGAACAAAAGATCTTCAAAACCTGCCCAAATATGATGTTGAAGGCGCTAAAAAAGTGCTTGACGATGCCGGCATCAAAGATAAAGACGGTGACGGCTACAGAGAAGCCAAAGACGGTTCCAAAATCGAACTCAGATACATCACCTACAGCAGCCGTAACCTCCAGGAATTTGCAGAAGCTTGCACCGCTTCCATGGAAAAAATCGGAATCAAAGCTACCGTTAAAGCAACTGATGGCGATACCGAATGGAACGAAATGGTTGCCGGAAACTATGACCTGTGCGACTCCAACTGGATGACCGCTCAGACAGGCGATCCCTATGGGTTCCTCGAAAACTGGTATGGTAAATCCGAAGCCAACTATTGCGCATACAATAACGACCAGTACAACAAAGTTTTCGAAGAACTTAAAACCGAAAAAGATACCGCTGCCCGTAAAGAAAAAATCACCCAGCTGCAGCAGTACTTGGTTGATGACAACGCTGTTCTCGTTCACGGATATTACAAATCCAATATGTGTTCGCAAGCAAACGTCCAGAACGCCAACATCAACACATTTGACTACTACTGGATCACCAACGAAATCGCACCTAAGTAAAAACGAGTCAAAAGAAATCAGTAAAACAGTAATTATTTGAAAACAAATGACTGACGGAGAAAATCATGCTCGAGTTCAAAGATGTAACCATTCAATATGGACAAAATGTAATTGTCAGAAAATTTAATATGAAGGTTGAAAGCGGCGAGATTGTCAGTATTGTTGGAGAAAGCGGAAGTGGTAAAACCACTGTGATACGCGCCGCCCTGGGACTTCTTCCCGGGGACGGCCGCGTTTCTGCGGGGGATATCCTGCTTAACGGTCAATCGGTCTTGTCCAATAGTCGTGAGGAATGGTTAAAACTTCGCGGCGACAAGATGGCCATGATCTTTCAGGATTCCGGCGCCATGATCAACCCGATCAAAAAAATCGGCGATCAATATGTTGAATACATTCAAGTTCATGATAAAATGGACAAACAAGCCGCCTATAACAGAGCGGTGGAAATGTTATCCAACATGCGCCTTCCCGATCCGGACCGTGTGATGAATTCCTATGCATTTGAGCTCTCCGGCGGTATGAAACAACGTGTCGGCATCGCGATGGCAATGACGTTTAATCCCGAATTGCTGTTGGCCGATGAGCCGACAAGCGCCCTTGATGTGACAACGCAGGCGCAGATCGTGCGCCAAATGATGGAAATCAACAAAAAATATCATCAAAGCATCATTTGCGTGACGCATAATCTCGGCCTTGCTGCTTACATGTCCGATCAGATCATTGTGATGCGCAATGGTTTTATTGTCGAATCCGGCGATCGAGACGCAATATTAAATCACCCTCAAAATCTGTATACCAAAAATCTCTTAAGTGCGGTTCCGACGATGGGAGGCGAGCGCTATGTCTGATCGACAACCAGTTCTTGAAACAAAAAATTTAACCAAATGTTTCCCTGCGGACGGGGGAAAAACCCTGACAGCCTGTGATAATATTTCCATCCAGTTTTTCCGCGGAGAAACCGTCGCAATCGTCGGAGAAAGCGGTTGCGGGAAAAGTACATTTGCCCGCACTATTTTAAAACTCCACGATCCCACTTCCGGTGAAATCTATTTAAACGGAAAAGATATTACCAAATTAAAAGGTGAGGCAAGCCGATTGGAACGCCAGAATATTCAAATGGTTTTCCAGGATCCGGCAAGAGCCTTCAATCCGAAAATGCGCATTCGGGATATCATTTGCGAACCTTTGCTCAACTTCGGCAGAATATCCGCAAAAGAAAAAGACGCTGTCGCCAAAGAGTATCTTAAAATGGTGGAGCTTCCTGAATCATTTTCCGACAGATATCCTCACAGCATGAGCGGTGGACAAAGACAGCGTGTTGGGATTGCCAGAGCGCTAACGCTTAATCCCGATGTCATTGTTCTTGATGAGGCGACGTCTGCCCTTGACGTATCCGTTCAAAAAAGTATCCTAACTTTAGTGGTTAAGCTTCAAAAAGAAAAAGGCATTGCCATCGTCTTTATTTGCCATGATTTTTCATTGGTTGCCCAATTCGCGCATCGCGCGGCTGTCATGTATCTCGGAAATATTGTCGAATTGCTGCCGGGAGAAAACTTGGTCGTCGGCGGTGCTGCCCATCCCTATACAAAATCTTTGATCGAATCGATCTTTGACCTGAATATGGATTTTTCACAGGAGATCAAGACGATTCCCGGTGAAATTCCAAGTCCGATTGATCTGCCGCCGGGCTGTCCTTTTGCCGACAGATGCTCGGTTTGTCAGGATATTTGCCGCAAAGAAAAGCCAAAACTTAAAACTGTGGCTCCCGGACATCAATGCGCATGTCATTTAGTTAAAGAAGTTTCATCAATGCAAAACGCATCTTGACCAATTCAGGGTTGACGCTCGAAACGGAGCAGGAAGGAGAATAAGATGGCATTTGGATTATTTAAAAAGAAGACAGATCCTGTCGTTTCGGTGGTCGCACCCATTGATGGACAGGTTGTTCCTTTAGAACAGGTTCCGGATCAAGTGTTTTCATCCCGTGTGCTTGGAGATGGCGTCGCAATCATTCCCAACGATACTTCGCTAATGACTGTTTTGGCACCTATGGATGGTGAATGCGAATCCGCAACTGATGCGTACAATGCCTTTGTAATCAGAGCAGAAAATGGCATTGAGATTTTGGTACATGTAGGATTGGAAGCCATTGTGATGGAAGGCAGGGGATTTCATGTCCTCAAAAGCGGAAGCGTTAAAGCAGGGGAGCCTGTGTTAGACGTTGATGTTGCGCTTCTTGTTGAAAATAATATTAATCCAATCACGATGATTGTCATTAATACGAAAGGCAATTACCGCAGTACCGAAAATGTCGATATTACCGTTGCTGCCGGCAAAGACGAAATTTTGCGTTTTCAACAATAACCTTGTTTTTCCGCACGTTTGCCTTTTGCTGCAGACGTGCTTTTTTTATCCTTGCCTTTCATGTAATATGGCGATTTTAGAAAAAATGACAGGATTCCCGTTATTTATGCTTGACATCAAACCTATAATTGATAATATATAAATATATGAACAATAAAACATATAAAAGAAATGTTTTGACGAGGAGGACATCATGACAACGGGAAATATCAAAAAAATTATCATTGCCTTTGCGATACCGTTAATGATCTCAAATCTTTTGCAGCAGCTTTATAACACGGTTGATGCCGTCATTGTTGGTAGAGCGCTTGGGTCGGTGGCATTGGCAGCGGTGGGATCTTCATCGTTGCTTGTCACCTTTATGATTTATTTTTTTATCGGTTTATCTCAGGGTGCAAGCGTTTTGGTGTCTCAGGCTTATGGCGCTAAGGATCGTCAAGCCATTGACAAGCTTGTTCATACTTCCATTGCGATGAGTGTGATTGCCGGCGGTGCCTTAATGCTTATCGGTATTGTATTCGCGCCGACCTTCCTTGGCTGGATGCAGATACCCAAAGAAGGAATGCCTTTTGCCGTAACGTATATTCGAATCTATTTTCTCAGTATGATTCCGATGATGATTTATAACGTGGGCAGCGGCATTTTAAGAGCAGTAGGAGATTCAAAAACACCGCTTATCTACCTGGCGGTTACCGTTTTTGTCAATATTGTCCTCGATTTGTTATTCGTCGCTGTTTTACCCTTCGGTGTCGGCGGTGCTGCAGCCGCGACATCTCTTGCGCAATTAGCCGCGGCAGTCCTTGTGATTGTCCGTATGATGCGCACTTCCGATGTTTATAAACTTATACTAAGCCGCGTCCGTTTAAATTTAAAAACCTTTAAAAAAATCGCTTCCATCGGTCTGCCAGCAGGTTTTCAATCTGTTTTGGTTTGTTTTGCGAATCTTGTCGTTCAATCTCAAATTAACACCTTTGGAATAACGATTATGGCCGGTTTTACATCGTATATGAAAATTGATGGATTTATTTTCATGCCGATCGACGCGATTTCAATGGCGATTTCATCTTTTGTCGGTCAAAACATCGGTGCCGGAAACTGGAAGCGTGTCAAAGAAGGAAAGCGTATCGCGCTTTTCATGAACATCATCATTACCATCGTGTTTTGCGGTGTGATCGCTCTGTTTTCACATCAGATCATCGGTATGTTTACCTCGGACGAAACGGTTATCGGTTACGGTGTCAAACAAATTTATTGGGTTGTGCCGTTGTATTTCATCTATGCTTATAATCAAACAATTATCGGTTATTTAAGAGGTTTGGGTAAAACATTTGTTCCCATGATCATTTCGATGACGTGTATGTGTCTGTTGCGCGTCTCATGGATTTTAATATTAAAAATGTTCATTGATGATCCTGCGATTATCTATGTCAGTTATCCTTTAACATGGATTGTCACTGCGGTTGCATTGACAATATATGACGGAATAATCATGCAGAGATATAAAGAAATTGAAATATGCGGAAAGCATTCTCATGAATTTGATTTTGCTTAAAATAAAAGTCTTTAAAAGGGTTGACAAAAATAGAATTATCACTATAATATAATATATGAACAACAGTTCATATATTGCAAAAATACAAATCTCAAGGAGAATAATTATGGCTGAGTTAAAGGACAAAACAGCAGCTCACGAACATGACCATGAACATACTCATGATCACGATCACGACCATAGCCACGATCACAATCATGATCACGATCACGACCATAGCCACGATCACAATCATGATCACGATCACGATCATGAACATGAACATGACCATGATCACGATCATGGCCACGATCATGAAGAAGTGGAGTTGGATGAATCAAAAATGGATGCGCATCACATTATCTGCGCAGAGTGTGATGAACCGATGGACGAATGTGAATGTCCCCCGGATCCCAAAGGGGTGACCCAGAAGATTTATGATATTAAAGGTCTCGACTGCGCAGATTGCGCCAGCAAGATCGAACGGGGTCTTTCTAAAATTGAAGGCATCGAGGATGTCAGCGTTGTTTACGCTACCGAACAGGTTCGTATTCGTGCTGAACAACCGGATCGTTTTTTGAATATTGTCAACGAAGTGGCAGATAAGCTTGAACCGGGATGCGTTGTGTGTCAAAGAGAGCGTTCCGTGGCAAAAGCTCGCGCCGCCAAGGTCGAAGAAAAGAAGCCTTTCTTGCAAGAATGGTTTTTCGGTGAAGCCTATGCCAAACATCAAATGATTATCGGCGGTATTCTTTTTGTCATTGGCCTTATTTTGGAACATTTCATGGGAAATGAAGCTATGGCTATTCCCATGTACTTCATTGCTTATTTCTTTGTCGGCGCACCGATTGTGCTTACCGCCATTCGGATGATTTTCAAAGGACAGTTCTTTGATGAAAACTTTTTAATGTCCGTCGCGACAATTGGCGCTTTCTGCATCCAAGAATATCCCGAAGCTGTGGGCGTTATGCTGTTTTATCGTATCGGTGAATATTTCGAAGAAATGGCATCCGACCGTAGCCGAGATCAAATTATGGAAGCGGCCGATATGCGCCCCGAAGTTGTCAATTTAGTGAATGAAAATGGGGAAGTCGAAGTCATTCCCTCTGAAAACGCGCAAGTCGGCGATCTGGTTATTGTTCGACCCGGCGATCGTGTGCCGCTTGACGGTATTGTAACGGAAGGCGAAAGCCGAATTGATACCTCTCCCGTTACGGGAGAACCGGTTCCCGTGAAGGTGCAAGTCGGGGATGAAGTGGTTTCCGGTTGTGTCAATACCAGCGGAACATTGACGGTCCGCGTCGAAAAACCTCTCGAAGAATCAATGGTTACCCGGATCTTGGACTCCGTGGAAAACGCTGCGGCGACCAAACCGAAAATGGATCGTTTTATTACCAGATTCTCTCGTGTTTACACCCCCTTTGTTGTGGTTGTGGCACTTTTAACCGCGATTGTTCCGCCGTTATTCTTTGGTGGAGATTGGTATAAATGGATTTATACCGCTCTTAGCTTCCTCGTTATTTCCTGTCCCTGTGCTTTGGTCCTGTCGGTACCCCTTGCTTATTTTTCGGGTATCGGTGCCGGATCCAAGCTCGGCATTCTCTTTAAAGGCGGGATTTCCCTTGAAGCCCTCAATAATGTCAAAGCCGTTGTTATGGATAAAACAGGGACTATCACCAAAGGTAACTTTGTGGTTCAGCACATCGTTTCGACATCCGGAATGGCTGATGATGAATTGCTTGCCGTTTGCGCGGCTTGTGAAAAATTCTCAACACATCCCATCGGTGAAAGTATTGTCAAAGCGGCGGAAGAAAAGAAATTACAAATTGCCAACGCGGAAAACGTTCAGGAAATTGCCGGTCACGGTATTCAGGCTGATGTTGGCGGCGAAGTTGTGCTTGCCGGAAATGAAAAATTAATGGCGCAAAACAACATTGCTATTCCGAAAGAAGCCGTTCCGTCTTACGGAACTCCGGTTTATATCGCAAAAGCCGGAAAATTTGCCGGGGCCATTATCATCGCGGATACCATTAAAGCCGACGCTAAAGATGCGGTTTCTGCTCTTCATAAGAATGGCGTCACGACAGTTATGCTCACCGGTGATACCGAAGAAAACGCGAAAGCGGTTGCTGAACAGACCGGCATCGCCAAAGTGATGGCAAAACTTTTACCTCAGGATAAGCTGAATGCTCTCAAAAAAGTGCGCGAAGAAGTCGGCGCTGTCATGTTTGTCGGTGACGGTATTAACGACGCTCCGGTTTTGGCCGGCGCCGATGTCGGAGCTGCCATGGGCAGCGGCGCAGACGCAGCCATTGAAGCAGCGGACGTCGTCTTCATGAACACCGATCTCAAAGCTGTTCCGACTTCCATAGACATTGCCAAACAGACCAATCGCATTGCGGTGATGAACATTGTTTTTGCCCTGGGTGTCAAAGCCATTGTCATGATTTTGGGCTTTATGGGAATTGCGAATATGTGGTTTGCGGTTTTTGCCGACACCGGTGTTTCGATTCTGTGTGTTTTAAACTCTATTCGCGTTCTGTATAAAAAACGTTCTATGTAAGCTTTTAACCCTCATCATTCATATATCTCTCTTTTTCAAACGTTCGCGGTGATCTGCGGACGTTTTTACTTTGGGAAATAAGTCATGTAAAGAGGTGTTGACGGAATTGTTTTTTTAGCCCAAAATGATATAGTTTAAGAGAAGGTTGAAAATGATGGCGATTAGCATACTGTTTTAAGCGGAACATTAATCGGATAGCTCGAGCTCAATTAGGAGGATTATTCTTCTATGAAGTACAAACTCATTCGTTCAAATAGAAAACATTTGGCCATTCAGATAACCGAAGAAGGAGAATTGATTGCCAGGGCGCCGAAGCATATGCCTGTTCGAGAGATAGACGCCTTTGTCAAGCAAAAGCGTCAATGGATTGAAAAGCATCAAAGCCGGGCAAAAATGAGAGAGCGAATGAAGAAATCATTTGTGATGGATTACGGCGCTTCTGTGCTTGTGTTGGGAGATGAATACACAATCCATCAAGAAAATACCGATCGAATATTTTTGGATCAAAAAAACGGTTTTATTCACATGCCATCAGGATTGAGCCCCGAAGAAATCAGACTTAGCGTGATTGACTTTTATCGACAACTGGCCTCTGACTATTTGACCGGGCGTGTTGGTGTTTACGCCCCGAAGATCCATGTTAAACCCGCGGCTGTCAAAATAAGCAGAGCGAGCAAACGTTGGGGATCTTGTTCAGGAAAAGGCAATATTAATTTCAGTTATCGCTTAATAGCGGCGCCGCCGGATGCCATCGATTATGTGGTGATTCATGAATGTTGTCATTTGCTTGAAATGAACCATTCCCCGCGTTTTTGGGATCACGTATCTAAGCTTTGCCCGGATTATAATGAAATGAAAAATAAATTACATGCAGTTTCCGAACGATTAACAATGCAAAACCTATAAAATGTCTTTAAAAATGAAAAATGGTTAGAAATAATTTCATTTTTAAGGTTTTTTTAGAGACACGCTTATCAATTTGTGGTAAAATGCAATTGTATTTTTATCAATATAAAAGACAAGCGTTCTGTCGATTGTCCTAAACAAAGAAGGAGAACAAATGTATAAAGTTGATTTAAGTTATCTTGGCATCCATACCGATGCCATTGCCAACGCGAAGGCGCCGTTTCTGGTGGAACGCGCATTGGCAAAAAAAGAAGGTGTGTTATCTGATACCGGCGCGATTGTAATTAATACGGGCAAATATACCGGTCGTTCACCTGATGATCGCTTTATTGTCGATGATGAAGTGTCCCATGACATTGTCGAATGGGGAAAAGTCAATATGCCCATTGCCGAAGATAAATTTGACGCGCTTTACGACAAAATGATCGCTTATATGAATGGTCTCGATGAAGTTTATGTGTTTAACGGTCATGTCGGCGCTGATGAAGATTATAAATTAGAGATTCGTGTTATTAACGAACTTGCTGCTCAGAATCTTTTCGGAAACAATCTTTTTATCACACCCGAAGATGATGAAGCTGCAAAAGCCATTGTTCCGGGCTTTACTGTTATTGCCGCTCCAGGCTATCAGTGTGATCCCGCTGTTGACGGCACCCACAGTGAGGCCGCGGTCATTCTCAACTTCAAAAAGAAAGTGATCTTAGTTGCCGGGACGATGTATTGCGGCGAAATCAAAAAAGCTGTGTTCTCTACCATGAATTTCCTTTTGCCTCAGAAAGATGTCTTTCCGATGCATTGCTCTGCCAATGTGGATGATGATGGCAACACCGCGCTATTCTTCGGATTGTCCGGAACGGGAAAAACTACTTTATCCGCTGATCCCAATCGAGGACTCATCGGCGATGATGAACACGGCTGGAGCGAAAACGGCATTTTCAATTTTGAAGGCGGTTGCTTTGCCAAGTGCATTGACCTGACGGAAGAGAGCGAACCTGAAATTTACCGCGCAATTCGATTCGGTTCAGTTTGCGAAAATGTCGTTTTGGACGAAAATGGCGTTCCGGATTACAGCGATGCCAAATACACACAAAATACCCGTGTGGGCTATCCTTTGGAATACATTCCCAACGCGGTGATTCCGAGTGTGGGCGGTCATCCGAAAACCGTTATTTTCTTGACAGCCGATGCTTTCGGTGTGTTGCCGCCGGTGGCTAAGCTCAATAAATATCAGGCGATGTATCATTTTGTCAGCGGTTATACCAGTAAATTGGCTGGTACTGAACGCGGTGTTACAGAACCCCAGACCACATTCAGCACCTGTTTCGGCGCGCCGTTTTTGCCTTTGGCGGCTGCGCGTTATGCGGAGCTTCTCGGAAACCGCATTGACACTTACGATTGTAATGTTTACCTTGTCAACACCGGATGGTCCGGCGGTGCCTATGGCGTCGGCAAACGCATGAAACTTGCGTACACCCGTGCCATTGTCGCGGCGGCAACAGCTGGAGAACTGGAAAACGTCGAATATACCCATGATGATATTTTCAACGTGGAAGTGCCGTTAACCTGTCCCAATGTGCCTTCTGAAGTTTTGATTCCCAAAAACACATGGGCGGATAAAGACGCCTATGACAAAACCGCCAAAGATCTCGCAAAACATTTTGTCGAAAACTTTAAACAATACAAAAATATGAGCGAGGAAGTCATCGCGGCGGGACCGGTCGTCAAATAAAAAATAAATTTTTAACAATACCCCTAAGCAGATTAAATCGTTTAGGGGTGTATTTGTGTTGTACAAACAAAGTCTTTGTGCTTAGGAAAAAATTAAAAAAAGACTTACGAAAAAATAATTTATCTGTTAAAATAATACACAAGTTAATAAAAACAATCGTGTGGCGAAAAAGCGTAAATCCGGATTAACAACGGATTTACGCTTTTTTTGACTTAAGGAGGTTAGTGAATGGCTGGATTACGGACGAAAAAAAGCTCAGATTCTGTAATAAAAATGGGAACGGCTCCAATGGGGGCATTGATGTTTCAAATGGGCATCCCGATGATTCTTTCGATGATGGTTCAAGCGCTGTACAACATTGTCGATACTTATTTTGTCAGTGGCATACCGGGTGAACATATGGGAGATATTGCCGTCAATGCGTTGACCCTTTCTTATCCGATTCAGATGTTGCTCATTGCTGTAGGCGTTGGAACAGGAGTGGGCATCAACGCAATTATTTCCCGAACACTGGGTGAGGGAAATCGTGAAAAAGCCAGCAAAATTGCAGGCAACGCCATTTTTGTCGCTTTTATCATCTACCTAGTATTTTTGGCCTTTGGCATTTT
>AUXO018252122.1_pt1 | contig 11378 bp, 7 predicted proteins | sample 768731 | NCBI WGS metagenome assembly AUXO01 (sample SAMN02715735, study PRJNA202380) | gut metagenome | biome: sheep rumen | host: Ovis aries | place: New Zealand: Palmerston North | reverse complement strand
TTTTTATTATTATACCAGTAGTTTGACTGGTATATTTTTTTGTCAAAATTTGTCCAAATATGTTGTTAAAAAAAGGAAAATATGATATAAAATAAAATAGAAAAATTATAAGCATTTTAGTGATACACAAGTAGATGACTTTTGTTGCATAAAAATAATGATATTTTATAACAATTAGGTTACTATTTAAATTTTTCTATACCATCTAATTTAGGAAGTTTATCAAAGGAAGTATTTAAATATAAATATAAAAAAGAAAATAAAAGAGGTAATAAATATGAGTAACAATGATTTAACATTCTTTACAAACGAGCCTGAAAGAAATTTATATGATAGATTTAGTAAAATTCTTAATAGAAATACACAATTTTTTGATGTGCTTGTTGGATACTTTAGAGCAAGTGGATTTTATTTAATGCAAGACGCATTAGATAAAGTGGAAAAAACTAGAATTTTAATAGGTATAAATACTGATAAACAAATTGTTGATATGTTTGAAGAAGCACAGGGAGAAATAAAAGAATTTAGTTTATCAAATAAAGAATCTATAACTGAATATAAAAAAGAATTGGAAAAAGAATTTGAAAAATCAGAAGATACAGAAAATGTTGAAAATGGTGTAAATAAATTTATATCATTACTAAAAGAGGGAAAACTTGAAATTAGAATATATACTAAACAACCTATACACGCAAAAATTTATATTATGAGAGATTTTAAAGATAGTGCTGATTTTGGTAGAGTAATAACTGGATCAAGTAATTTTTCTCAATCAGGATTAGTAAATAATCTTGAATTTAATGTTGAATTAAAAAATTCGGCAGATGTTCAATTTGCATTAGAAAAATTTGAAGAATTATGGGAAGAATCTGTCGAAGTTAATCAAGAATGCGTTGATACAATAGAGAATAAAACTTGGGTTAAATCAGATATAACACCTTATGAAATGTATGTAAAATTCTTGTATGAATACTTTAAAGAAGAAATAAATGATGACTTAATTGATAGTTCAAAAGATTCATCGAGATATTATCCAGATGGATTTGTACCTTTACAATACCAAAAAGATGCCGTTATTCAAGCAAAAAGAATACTAGAGAAACATAATGGTATTTTTATTTCTGATGTTGTTGGTTTAGGAAAAACTTACATATGTGCAATGTTAGCACAAGAGCTTGAGCATAAAAAGTTAATACTTTGTCCTCCTGTTCTTGTAGATTATTGGGAAAATGTAATGTTTAATTTTGGAGTTAGAGGAGTAAAAGTTGAATCAGTTGGAAAGTTAGATAAAATTATTGAAGATGGTACAGAACAATATGGATATGTTTTTGTTGATGAATCTCACAGATTTAGAAATGCAGAAACTGAGCAATATAGACAATTACACGAAATATGTGTTGGAAAAAAGGTAATTCTTATTTCTGCAACACCTCAAAATAATTATAATACTGATATTGCTAATCAATTATATTTATTCCAATCAAAAAATAAATCTACAATAGTAAATGCAAGAAATTTGGAATTATTTTTTGATAATCTTAGAAAAAAGGTTAGAACTTATGAAAAAGATACTGAAGAATATAAACAAGCAATAAGAGAAACATCAGAAGAAATAAGAGATAAAGTTTTAAGAGAAGTAATGATTAGAAGAACTAGGACAGAAATTCAAAATACATATGCTGATGATTTGAAAAAACAAGGATTAAAATTTCCAAAAGTTTCTGATCCTATAAAACTAATTTATGAATTTAGTGAAAATGCTGAAGAAGTATTTGAAACAACAATTCAAAAAATAACAGAGTTAAATTATTCAAGATATAAACCTTTAACTTATGTTAAAGATAATAAACTACAATCTAGTCAAAGATCTTTATTAGTAGGTCAAACTAATATGGGTGGATTTATGAAAGGAATACTTGTAAAAAGATTGGAAAGTAGTAAATATGCCTTTGAAATGACTTTAAATAGATTTATAGACTCATATAATGAATTTATAAAGATGTATAAAGAAAATGGTGTTGTTTGGATTAGTAAAAAACTTAATGTTGCTGAATTGCTAGATAATGACGATACTGAAAAATTAGAACAAGCTGTAAAGAATGAAGATGCCTTTAAGTTTAATGCAGAAGATTTTAACAAAGACTTTATTATAGATTTAGAGAAAGACCTAGCAATATTACAGAATTTAAAATATATTTGGGATACAGTTCAGACAGATGATAAACTAGAATATTTTATAGCTGAATTAAAGAATAATAGAGACCTAAAACATAATAAACTAATAATATTTACAGAATCAAAAGAAACAGCTGAATACTTAACTAAAAGTATTGAAAATAGACTTAATGAAAAAGTTATTGTCTTTAGTGGTTCGATGCCTGATAGTATCAGAACATCCATAAGAGCAAATTTTGATCCAAACTATAACAAAGAAAAACAAAAAAATGATTATAGAATATTGGTTACTACTGATGTACTTGCTGAAGGTATGAACTTACATAGAAGTAATGTAATCATAAATTATGATTTGCCTTGGAATCCTACAAAAATTATGCAGAGAGTAGGTAGAATTAACAGAGTTGGAACAGCACATAATGAGATATTTGTTTACAATTTCTTTCCTACTAGTAAATCAAATGAGCAAATGTCATTGGAAGAAAATATTATTACTAAAATGCAGATGTTTCACGATATTTTAGGAGAAGATTCAAAATTCTTAACAGATGATGAGGAAGTTTCTACACACGAATTATTTAAGAGAATGACAACAATAATTGATGATGAAGATGAAGAAATAAGTTCTGAACTTTCATATTTAAAAGCTATTCGTGATATTAGGGATAAAGATAAAGAGTTATTTGAAAAAATTAAAAACTATCCTAAAAAAATAAAAATCGGAAGAAGAAAAGATAATATAGATGGATTAGTTACCTTCTTCAGAAAAGGATATTTAAAGAAGTTTTATATTTCAAGTTCTGGAGATACAAAGGAAATAACTTTTGAACAAGCAATTGATTATATTAAAGCAACGAAATCGGAACAAGGTAAAAAAGTAAAAAGTGATTATTATGATTTACTAAAAGCAAATAAACTAGCTTTTGAAGAATCAGAAAAAGAAGAGAATAGCAATGAGATAACTGCTGTAAATAAAAAAGGAACTAGTAATGCAAAAAATATTATCAAAGTTCTTAAAGAATGTTTAAAAATGGAAACAAGTTTTACAGATATTGAAGTTGATAACATAAATAAAATAATAAACTTACTTGAAAATGGAGAATTACCTGTTAGAATTGTTAAAGATGGAAATAAAGCTATAAAGAAGATAACAGGAGTTAATGATATTATAAAATTTTATAAAGAATTAGAACTTATGATACCTAAGGTTTATCTTGAACAAGAAACTAAAGTTGAAGCAAATAAAAAGAAAATCAGTAAAAATGAGAGAGAAATAATCTTGTCAGAATACATTTTTTAATGGGGGTATGTAAAAATGGCGATAGCTAGTGATAAAACAAAAAAATATTTACAAATGCTTGAAGAAAAATTTGATATAAATAATTTTTATGAATTTATAAAAGACTTATTGAATTTAGAAAATAGTAATATTGTTAATGGACAAAGACAAAAAGCTACAAGTGAACAATATAAAAACTATATAGATACTACTCAATTATTTGCAAAATATGAAGATAGTAAAAGAAGAACAATAGGTGTTTTAGTCATTAAATTACAAAATAATAAACTTCCTGCTAATGCTAGGACTTTACAGAGAAATTATATAGCACACTTGCTAGATGCACATAATTTAGATGCTTCATTATCTGCAATATATAGCGAAACAGATGATACTTGGAGACTATCTTTTGTAAAACAAGAATTAGATTTTGGAGAAGGAAAATTAAAAGCTAAATTTACCCCTGCAAAAAGATATTCATATCTATTTGGAAAGGATGAGCCTAATCATACAGCTAAAGAACAATTATTAGAATTATTAGAAAACAATAATAAACAATATACTATTGAGGAAATTGAAGAAAAATTTAGTGTAGAAAAAGTTACAAAAGATTTCTTTGAAAATTATAAAGAAAATTATTTAAAATTGAAAGAAACATTAGAATGTAACGATGAGTTTGTTAGTGAGTCTAATAGATGTGATTTTACATCAGAAGAATTTACAAAAAAACTGATGGGACAAATTGTATTTATATATTTCTTACAGAAAAAGGGATGGCTTGGTGTAAGATTAGTTCCTCAGTTATTAAGTATAGAAGAATATAATAATATTTATAATAAAAGTGATGTAATTCAAAAGAAAATATTAGATAAATACTATATTACTTTTAATGGAAATAAAAAAATTAAAAAAGAATTATTAGAAAAATATAATGATAACAAACAAGAAATTGAAAGTTTATCAGACATCTTTGCAAATACAAGTTTCGATAATAAATGGGGATCGGGACAAAAAAGATTTATTAGAGCTATATTTGATAATTGTATAAACAGAAAAAAGAACTTCTTTGATGATTATTTAGAGCCATTTTTCTATGATGGACTTAATCATAAGAGAAAAAATCAATATTTTAGTTTGTTTAATTGTAAAATACCTTTCCTTAATGGTGGATTATTTGAGCCTTTAGATAATTATCAATGGGAAATAGCTAGATTTAATATTGATAATGAAATTTTTTCTAATAAAGAAGAAACAGGAATATTAGACTTCTTTGATAGATATAACTTTACAATGAATGAGGAAGAACCATTAGAAAAGGATGTTGCTGTTGATCCTGAAATGTTAGGAAAAATATTTGAAAACCTACTTGATGTTAAGGACAGAAAATCTAAAGGAGCATTTTATACACCAAGAGAAATTGTTCATTATATGTGCCAAGAAAGTATTGCAAATTTTTTAGTAAATAAAGTTGGAGTTAAATACGAAGAAATAAAAGAATTTATACAATACGGGGAGTTAATACGAGATTTAGACTTAAAGGATGCAACAGAAGATTCTCACATCATTGGAGATTCTATATTCAAAAATATAATTCAAATAGATAGAGAACTTGAAAATATAAAAATTGCAGATCCATCTGTTGGATCAGGTGCATTTCCTTTAGGAATATTAAACGAAATAGTTAAGATAAGAGATATATTAACTTCATATATGCTAATATATAATAGACTTGGATTATTTGGAAAAAAATATCCTGAAGAACAAATAACTAATAATAAAAGAAGCATATACAATATGAAGTGGAATACCATTAAAAACAGCATTTATGCAGTTGATATTGAAAATAGTGCTGTTGATATAACTAAATTAAGATTATGGCTTTCAATAGTAGTAGATCAGACTGAAGATCCAGAGCCTTTACCAAACTTGAATTGCAAAATTATGCAAGGAAATTCATTAGTAGATGAATATAACGGAATAAAACTTATTGATGAAAGGTTTATTGAAGAACTTAAAGACCGTGATAATGTTAAATTAAATGATGGAGGAAGAATTAAGAACAAAAATAAATATATTGATGTTTCTGCAAATCAAATACAATTTGGAGATGGTCAGAAAAAAGCTCAAATAGATGATTTAATCAACTTAAAGCAAGAGCTATATGGAGAAAATGAGCCAAACAGAAAAAAAGCATTATTAGATAAAATTCAAACAGCGAGAAATGAATTATTACGATTAAATTTTGCAGGTACTAATAAAGAAAAAGAACTTTTAGAAATAGACAAATCACATAATAAACCTTATTTTGCTTGGATGTTAGAATTTATAGAAGTATTTATAGAAAATGATGGTTTTGACATAGTTATTGGTAACCCTCCTTATATTGGTCAAAAAGGTCATAAAGATTTATTTGATCAAATGAGTAATGATATAAACTTTGAAAAGAAAATGGATTATTGGTACTTTTTCTTGCATAATGCACATAAAATGACAAATAATTTAGGTATTGTTTCTTATATTACTCCTAATTATTGGATAACAGCACAAGGAGGCAAAAAATTAAGAAATAGAATTGTAAATGATTTTTCTTTTATTAGATATATAAATTTTAACGAAAATAAAATCTTTAATGCAGGAGTACATACTAATGTATTTGTATTAAGTAAAGTGTTAAAACAAGAAAATGATATTGATGTTTGCATATTTGATAATACCTATGATAATGATTTTATTAAGAATATGCCTAATGAAAATAATTTTAAGATCAAGCAAAAAATATTATTAAATAAATGGACAGGTTTTGTTAATTTTATAGATACATATAATTTAAGTTTGTTAAATAAATTAACAGATGATTGCGAGAAATTATGTGATAATGAAAGTGTTGGAGAATCAAAAAAAGGTGTTATAACAGGTAAAAAGGTAACAAATGGTATTTGCAATTTAAATCAAGGATTAGTTACAGGAAAAGATAGGTTAATTACTGATAATTCTAACGAAGGAGTATTTATTCTTTATCCTGAAGAAATCGCAACACTTATGCTAGATGATGCTGAAAAAAGTTATATTAAACCTTTCTATAAAAATTCAGATATAAAACAATACTGGATTGATAAAAAAAGCAATACAAATCTGTTATATGTTAATAATATAAATGATGAAGATGAATTAAAATGTCATAACAACATATATCAACATTTGCTTAAATACAAGAATGTCTTAGAAAAAAGATCTGTAAATGGAGTTTTAAAATCAGCCTTTTCTAAAGGAAAATGGTGGGCTTTAACAACAGATAGACCAAATATCAAATTTGATGGGGAAAATATTGTATTTCCTCAAAGAAGTAGAATAAATAAGTTTGCTTATTCTGATAATGAATTTTATTCATCTGCTGATATATACTATATGTCGCTTAATAAAAATGATTATGATTTAAAATATATACTAGCAATTTTAAATAGCAAGTTAATGTATTATTGGCTATATTGGATGGGAAAAAGAAAAGGAGAAGCATTAGAATTGTACCTAGAGCCTTTACAATTTGTGCCTATAAAGAAAATAAATCAAGAAGAACAATCTCAATATATACATTTAGTAGATAAAATTCTTAATGAAAAAGAAAATATAGATATACTAAAGATAGAATTAGATAAAAAAATATATGATTTATATAAACTTAATCAAGATGAAATAAATTATGTCGAAGAATTTTATAATAAAAAAATAAATAGTGAGGATGATATAAATGAATGAAATAAAATACGAAATAATTGAACAATTAGGTGTTCTATCTGAAAGTGAAAAAGGATGGAAAAAAGAACTAAACCTTGTTAGTTGGAATGAAAGAGAGCCAAAATATGATTTAAGAGATTGGTCAGAAAATCACGAAAAAATGGGAAAAGGCATTACATTAACTGAAGAAGAAATTAAAAAATTAAAATTAGTATTAAATAAAATATGATAAATAATCAAGCTAAAAAAGTATTATTTAGGAGATTAAATAATGAATAATAAAATAATAGATAATGCAGTTTTTTTAAAAGAGTTTATTGAATTTAATAACATAGAAGATGATAATAAGAAATATGAAAAAGGATTAAAACTAATTAATGATATAGAAAAAGTTAAAGAGCCAAATGAAAGAGATGAATTGATATTTTATAGTTACATAGCAGAATTATTTTATTATATGGCTAGAATGGAATCTCAAAAGTATAAAATATCCAATGGAACTAATTATAATGTAGATGCAATTCAAGATGAAAACAACAAAGAGTTCGTAGATAGAATATTAAAATATAAGATGATATCTTATGACAATTATAAAAAAGCTTTGGATAATAACATTATTAAGAAATCAACGGAAAAAATGAAAGAATTTAATAAATTACAGGAAAAACAATTTAAAGATTCATATATTGATGAGCAAGTTTTTGGAATATGCTATAGAAACAGAGAAGGACGCCGTATCCTATGTCAAGATATAAGCTATTTTTATTATATGCTCAATGATGAAGATAATTTTATATTATTTGGAAAAAAAGCAGTAGAATATGGCTCTCTTAATGCAATTAGTGTGTTTCTTAAATACTATTGTGATAAATTAGATTATAATAATGCTTGTATTTATTATGAATTAATGCATAATTTTGAACCTAAAAATTTTGGTACAAATGGTCAAAATATTGTGATAAAATTATATAGTTATTCAAATTATTATAACTTCTTATATGATTTAGGACTATATGAAGATTCGTTAAAAGTTGCAAAAGAAGCAAAAAAATACTATATTCATTTAGATTTAGATATAAATCAGTATGAAACATTAAAAATTATAAATGGTCATATTAAGAAGTGTGAAGAACAGATTAGCAAAACAAAAGATATAAAATATTCTGAAGATACATTATTAAAATATTTTGATAAAGAAATATTAGACTTAATAAGTGATGACAATAAAATATATATTTTAACTTCGTTAAATATATATGAATATATGAAAACAACAAAAATTACAATGGATTATAGTGCGACATTAATGCCAATTTTAAAAGCAATAGAAAATATTATGTATGAAATATTAGCAATAAATTATCATCCTTTTATAGTAGAAACATTAAAACAAAAACAAATTGATAAAAGAGATATTAAAGGATTTTTAGATAAAGATGGTGAGTTTATTACAGAAATTGATAGATTAGAGTATGGAAAGATATTATCATTGATAGGTCGCAAAAGTATTAGCTATTATGATAATACTTCATTTGTAATTCCAAATAGATATTTTTTAGAATTTTGTAAAAAAAATAATATTACAAATTCTAAAAGTGTTATAATAAAAATCTATAATGATCTTGATAAGCTAAAGGATAAAAGAAATTTAGTTGCTCATAAAAATAGAGTATATGAAAATTGTGTTGCAGAATGCTATGATATACTATTAGATAAAATAAAATTAATCAATTATCTATATACAAATTTTAAGTTTATATTTGAAAATAAAAAGATGAATTAAAATAAAAGGAGATTTAGATGAACGAAAATATAGTTAATTTTACTGAAGAAGGTAATAAGTTAGTTGATTTATTTAAAGAACTTGAAGAAGTTATAAGAAAAAAGTGTAATTCAGTTGGTATTAAAACGGACAATGTACCTATAGATTCTCAAATAAAAGAATTAAGTAGGAAAAATAGTGTAGTAAGAAGATATCAAGATGAATTATTAATTATAAAACAAGTTAGAAATATAAATACTCATCAAAGAAATGATAAATATGGATATGTTGTATGTCCAAATCCTGATATGAATATAAAACTTAAAAGTATTATTGATGAAATAAACAATCCTCCAACTATATACAATAGCAATATGTGTATAAAAAGGCAAAATATGTATTGTAAGACTTTAAATGATACAGTTGAAGCAACAATTAAGGATATGGTTAATAAAATATATACTCATATTCCTATACTTGAAAATGGAATTGTGATAGGTGTGTTTAGTGAAAGTACATTATTAGATATTGTTAATACAGAAAGTGGAATTGTTGTTGATAAAAATACTAAGTTTAGTGATATATTAGAATATTTAAAGATAGAAAATCACTCAACCGAAGAGTTTATATTTATATCAAGAAACAAAAATATCTATGATGTTGAAGATATTTTTAAAGATTATTTTGTAAGAAAAAAGAGATTAGGCTGTGTATATATAACCGAAAATGGAAAGTCTAGCGAAAGTATATTAGGTATGTTAACAGCTTGGGATGTTTTAGGAAATTAATTTATGTGAGGAGAAAAATTATGTTGAGTTGTAAAGAAAACAATGTAAATTGTGAAATTTTAAAATATTTAAAATATGATTTAAATGGTAAAAAAATAGATATTTACGAGCTTATAGTAAGAGCTGAAGAAAATATTAAAGAGAAAGGTATTATTATAAAGGATAAAAGTATTGAGGAATTAAATAAGATAATTGCTGATATTAGTGAATATAATTTCAACGAAGTTATTAATTATTTAAAAGAAAATTCTATTTCTTATGAGGAAATTAGATTTATATAATGTACATATATTTAATCAAAAATATGCAAATTATTATATTTTTTATACTAGGAGGAAAAAATTTGTGGAGAAAAAATCGAATAAAAATATAGATATACATAGCTTATATGAAATATTACAAGATAATTTTTCAATAGTTTTTTTAGGAAAGATTTTAAATAGATTCCAAAATATTGAAGCTAAAATTGCAATAGAAGAATTTATTTCCAATTTTTCTCCCGTTCTAATATATGAAGCACATTTTTATTTGAAAAATAATAATTTTATTGAAGAAGAAAAGTTTTATAGAAGTGAAGAATTAAAAAACAAAGTAAGAGATTATAGAATGCTTACTACCAAAAAGAAGATAAAAGAATCAAATTATATAGAAACTATAACGAAAAAAATGGGAATAGAATTTGGTGAAGATATTTATGACATTAATGTTATTGTAAAAAACAATAAAGTAAAAAGATTTAATTTTTCAGAATACAACAAAAAGGAAGAAAAAAATTTTATAGAAATGTGTTATTGGACAAATGAAGAGTTTTCAAAGGTATGTTTTAAAGAAATAGTAAGACTATCTGAATCTGATTATAAAAATATGATAAATGAAATATTAGATAAAAAGAGCAATGAAATAAGAAAACTTGAAAGAAGACTATCAGGAATAAGATATAGCTATAAAAGTTACAAGGTATTTAAAAATTCAAATATTCAAGAAAATGACAAATTATTTATTTTGTATAGAATTAATATTTTACAAATAATAATTGAATTAAGAAATTTCTTTAGGAAAAATGAAATAACTGGTAGAATAAATGATACAATTATTATTGATGTAAATAATTTTTTTAATAAAATAATAGCATTAGAAATTGATATATTAGGAATTGACATAAGGTCTTTAAATACAGAGTACATAACGAAATTACAGCGAAAATTAGATAGAAAAATGCTACAAGGAAATAAAGATTTTTATTCTTTTAGCAGAAAGCTAAGAAACAATATACATTATGAAAAAATAGAAGAATTAGATTTGAGTACATATAATAATATACAATTTTTACAAGATAAATATATTAATTTGGTATATGATATTATGCTAAAAGAGTTATTTTTTAGCCTTGATGATGAAGATATTTTAATGAATAATTTTTTGAAATATTGCAATGAAAATGATATTAGTGAGAAGGAAATAGAGTTAAATTATGAAAATTATTATACACAATATTATTACACAAAAAAGATAAATAAATAAATAAATAAAAACATTTTATACCACAAAATAGTCAAAATAACTACCGTATGGGAATTAAAATACGGCTGAAAGGACAGTATAATAGTATTGCGAGGTGGTAGAAAATGAATACTTTTGATAA
>AUXO016628293.1_pt1 | contig 11379 bp, 9 predicted proteins | sample 768731 | NCBI WGS metagenome assembly AUXO01 (sample SAMN02715735, study PRJNA202380) | gut metagenome | biome: sheep rumen | host: Ovis aries | place: New Zealand: Palmerston North | reverse complement strand
GAATAAAGTTTAATAACTTAGTTTTATGTGCTCTGGTTTATGGCGTTTTGGTGGGAGTTTGATGAGGGAACCAATATAGTTTAAAGCTTCTTCGGTATTGTAATCGGTTTTGCCGGCGGCTGGGGTAAAGGTCATTTCGGAAAAATAGATTTTACCATTGATATTGTACAGATCTATACGGACGTATGGGAAGTCTTTAGATAGTTTTTCGGCGATTTGAACCATTTTTGATAAATTTTTTGGTTTGGGGATGGATTTATTGGAGCGAAATTCTGGTTTAGCATATGGTAAATAATTCCAATTGAGATCAAAATAATCTAAACGTAGATTAGTTTCGCGTTCAGAACAGACGAGTAAAAATTTTGCCTTACCATTAAAACAATAAAATTTATAGTCTAGCGGTAATTTGCCTTTTTTGACTGGCAAGAATTCTTCGCAGATGATTTTGTGGTCTATGTGGTGGTAGTGAGGTTCTAGGTTGTGTGTGGAAAAATCGTCAGCAAGAGCTTTGGCGAGATGTTTTTTGGCGGCTTGAATATTGAACTCTGTTTTGTTTTCGCAGAATTCTATGTCGCCACAACCGTGGTTGCATTTTAATACAAAACGATTCGGTAGTTTGCTAAAATCGATTTCATCTGGTGAATTATAAACACCATAGAGCTTGGGGGCGATGTTTTCTAGGTTGTGTTTTTTGAGGTATTCGCGGACGAGATATTTATCGGCGAGTTTGGCCTCTCTGTTGCCGTGGACATAAAGCATAAGGTAATGGATTTTTTCGTTGAAATTTTGAGGGTTATCTAGATTTAAATCTTTTTGTGAGTTGATGAAATAAAAAATTTTATGAGCTAATTCTGGTGATAATTCAGAAATGGTGCGACGCTGTGTAGTTGGATCTTGAGATAATATTTTGCGTTTGATAAGTCTATATTTTAAGTTATTAAATATCATGAAAAGCTCCTTTTTCAATTATAGCATGATGTGATAGGTGTATGGATAAAAAATAATAGTATCACTTACTTCATGGAAAAAGAGGATTAATACGATTGATGTCGTGGTAAAGGCGATGAAAAGCCAAACTGCTAAGATTGATAAGGTATTATTCAAGAGTGAGGAGAGCGCTTTTCTGGGCGACCTTAAAGGTCAAAGTACTAAGTAAATGTGGTAAATATATATAAGATGTTTGAATATTTAAAGGGAAGGTTTGTGGCATGATGATTATGATGTATGGTGGTTGGTGCTACACGATATTTAGAACAATTCGGCATGAGTAGAGGTCATTGCCAGAGTTTAAGGTAAGCGGTGGCGACTTCTTCTGGGGCGCCGTCGAGGGTAATTTTGCCGTTTTCGATGAGGATGGCGCGGTCGCAGAATTTGCGGACGTTTTCCATGGCGTGGGTAACTAGGATGACAGTTTGTTTTTTGTCTTTGAGTCTGGCAAAGTAATTATTGCATTTTTGTTGGAAGGCGGCATCACCAACAGCGAGAACTTCGTCTAACAAAAGGATATCACCACGGGCGCGAATAGCAATGGAAAAAGCGAGGCGGACTTGCATGCCGGATGAATAATTTTTGAGTTTTTGGTCTTGGAAATCCCCGAGCTCGGCAAAATCCCAAATGTCATCATACATTGAATTCATTTCTTCGTTGGAAAAACCAAGGAGAGCGCCGTTTAGATAGACATTTTCGCGACCAGTGAGTTCTGGATTGAAACCAACGCCAAGTTCAATAAATGGGACGAGGTTACCGTTAATAGTGACTTCACCCTTTTCTGGATAGTAAATGCCAGCGAGAATTTTAAGTAGCGTAGATTTGCCGGAGCCATTGCGCCCAACGATGCCGATAAACTCACCTTTTTTGATTTCGAAATTGAGATTTTTAAGAACTTTTTGCTCTTTGTAGCCTTTGATGCCGCGTAGGCGATTGAAGAAAGCTTGCTTCAAACCGAAGGCTTGTTCGGTAGGTAGTTTGAAACTTTTGTGGAGATTTTTTACGCTGATAGCAATATCGTTGTCTAAGTTGATTTCTGTGCGTGTTCCGATTGGGCGTTTCATTAGACTTCCTCCGCAAAGAATTTAGATTTTCGACGAAAGACGAGAGCACCGAAAATAAGTAGGCCAATAGTAAGAATTATTGGTATAAGAGCATAAATGGGATGGTTGAGAAAGTTCCAAGTTGTGATGGTTTCGTTGGTGATAAGATTAAAGCGAATATCTTGGACGGCTTGAGAAATCGGGTTTAAAAGAATAATTTTGGCGGCGGTGACACTAGTGGTGGCAACCATGGAAATTGGGTAAATGATGGGTACAGCATAAAAGAGAGCTTGGATAACAACATCCCAGATTGATGTGATGTCACGGTATTTGACATTGATGGAGCCAAGCAGGAATGAAATACCAAGAGAGAGTAAATATAGCTCTAAGATGGCGGGGACAATAAGGAGCCAACTCCAGCTAGGAGTTACTCCATTGATAAGTGCAAAAATAATGACAACACTAATGTTGATGAGCATATTGATAACAGCAGTAAGGGTAGCTGAAACTACGACGATGTATTTTGGAAAGCTAATTTTACGTAAAAGATCACCTCTTACGACGATGGCTTGGATGCCTTGCTGTGTGCATTCGGTAAAGAAACTCCACATAGTGGTACCACATAGGAGATAGACTGGATAATGTGGAATATCACTACCAATTTTGAGGAGTTTAGCGAAGACGATATAAAGGATGGCAAACATCATGAGTGGTCGTAAAAGCGCCCATAAATAACCTAGGACTGAACCTTGGTAACGAAGTTTGAAATCGGTTTTAGTTAATTCGCTAAGAAGAATACGGTTTTTGCGATTTAGAACACGAGGAATACTCATTACTTTATTTTACCATATAAAATAAAATGGATAAAGGAGACTTAAGTCTTGATGGTGATTGGTGTTATAATGATAGTATGGAAAAGATATTGTTAACTGGTGGGACTGGATATATTGGTTCACACACGGCTGTGGAACTAATCAAAAAAGGGTATGATGTCGAGATTCTAGACAATTTATTTAATAGTAAAATCACTGTACTGGATGATATTGCAAAGATTACTGGAAAGAAGCCGAGATTTTATCAAGTAGATTTGCTGGATGAAAAAGGCATGGAAGACGTTTTTCGCGACGGCAATTATGACATGGTAATACATTTTGCTGGACTAAAAGCGGTGGGGGAGTCAGTTGAAAAGCCATTAAAATATTATGAAAACAATATAAGTGGCACAATTAACCTATTAAAATGTATGAAGAAATATGGAGTGAAGAAGATAGTATTTTCTTCTTCGGCGACTGTTTATGGTGATCAAGATGGGGTGAGGCTAACCGAAGAAATGCAGACTGGTGTTGGGATAACTAACCCTTATGGCCAGACTAAATATATGATTGAACAAATTTTGAAAGATGTAGCGTTGGCTGATAGAGAAATGCAAGTGACAATTTTGAGGTATTTCAATCCGGTAGGGGCGCATGAATCGGGATTTCTTGGTGAAAACCCAAATGATATCCCAAACAATTTAATGCCGATTATAATGAAGGTTTCAACTGGTGAAATTGAAAAATTGATGGTCTATGGCGATGATTATGATACTCCTGATGGTACTGGGATGCGTGACTATATACATGTGGTGGATTTGGCTAAAGGCCATGTGGCTGCCGCTTTAAAGATGAAACCAGGGGTATATATATATAATTTAGGGACCGGTAAAGCAACTTCGGTGTTGGAAATGGTTAAAGCATTTGAGTTGGCCAGCGGTGAGGAGCTGCCGTATACAGTTACCCCGAGGCGGGCTGGTGATTTGGCGAAGATATATGCAAATGTCGAAAAAGCAAAGAATGAACTAGGCTGGGTCGCGGAGCTAACAGTGGCGGATGCAATGCGCGATACAATGAAATATTTAAATTATTATTCTAAGAAAAAATGAGTCAATTAATTTCAATTATAGTGCCAGTTTACAATGTTGAGGCGTTTATCGAGAAGTGTATGAACTCGGTTTTTGAACAGAAATATAAAGACCTGGATATTATAATTGTGGATGATGGTTCTACAGATAATTCTGGCAAGATTTGTGATAGTTTTGCAAAAAAGGATAAGAGGGTAAGAACTTTTCATAAAAAGAATGGCGGCTTGTCTAGCGCTAGAAATCTTGGGATAAAAGAAGCGAGGGGCGATTTGATTGCTTTTGTTGATAGTGATGACTATCTAGAAAGAGATTATATTGAAAAAATGTATAAAAAAATCATCCAGACAAAATCGGATATAGTTGTCTGTGGGTATAACGGGATTAGTTTTGAAGATGGAATTTTAAGTGGGTATGAGGCAACGATAAAATTATTGACGAAACAAGACAATATAGATGTGGTGGCATGGAATAAGTTATATAAAAGGAAGTTATTCGTAGATAATGATATATATTTCCCAGAAGGCGAAAATCATGAAGATGCACTGACGACATACAAGATAATGTCGAAGGCAAAGAAGGTCGTCTATATGAGAGATTCTTTATATAATTATGTGAGTAGAGATAATAGTATAACGAAGGTTGAAAATATAGAAGAGAGGTTGGTGGCTAGAAAAAAAGCAGCAAAAGAATCTATAGAGTTTTTTGAAAATAATATAAAGTTAAAAAAGGCTGCAGAAATATCATTGCTTTTAGCTATGTATGCGTTTTTAGATTTTGCTATTGCTGGAAAAATAGATATGAAATATAAACAAGAGGCTACAGCATGGATAATGGAGCATAAGGATGATTTTAGTAAAAATATGTATTTGACTCCTAAACTAAGGTTTTACAATTTTATGAGTACGAATTTTGGCGGAGTGTTCTATTTTATTTTTCGAAAAATAATTAATTAGTATAAAAAGCTTAGATATTGATTTAGCTTACTTTTTTGTGCGACGTTTAGAACGAATATAGGAAATGCGCCAGCGGAGGTGGACTAGGTGGAGCCAAAGTTTCTCTTGTATGCTGGGATTTGGGCCTAACCATTTTTTGAGATTTTTGTAGGATATTTGCCAGTTTTGCCAACTCGTAGAAACAGTGCGCATGGTGCTGGTTTCGGTGCCAAAATTATAAATATAAAGAGGTTTCAGTATGAAGGCTGGTTCGCCTTTTGATTCTTTTAGATAATCCAGAACAAATTTGGTGTCTTCCGCAAAATTTAACGCTTCATCAAATTTTAGATTTTTGGCAATGCTGGCGCGGTAGAGTTTGTTGACTGATGAGTACATGCGCCCGTCTATGGCCAGTAGATATAGTATATATGCTTTTTTAGTCTCATGTTTTTTGCGATAGTGAAGGGAATTAATATATACATTCTCGGAAGTTTTTTGTTTGAGACGTTTATATTTAATACCACATACAGATATAGACACGTTGTCATTAAAAGGACTGACGAGATTTTCAATAAAAGTTGGCATAATTTCATCGTCACTGTCTATAAAACTAATGAAATCGCCAGTAGCTTTTTTGATACCGAGATTTCTGGCGGCGGATTGGCCTTGGTTTTTCTGGTGAAAAACTTTAATACGTTTGTCTTTTTTTGCATAGCTGTCGGTGATTTTTCCAGAGTTATCGGTGGAGCCGTCATCTATTAAGATAATTTCAAGATTTTGGTAGGTTTGATTAATAATGGAATCTATGCAATTTGAGAGATATTTTTCGGTATTATAGATTGGGACAACGATAGAAATTTTACTCTTCATAGGTGAATTATAACATTATTTACAATTGACGATGCTTTTATTGTAAATAGGCTCTGGTATGCCCCAATCTTCTATAATGTTTGCTTGAGATAGATCTAAAACTGGGATGCGGAAAGGTTTTGTGTCTATCGGGCTGATGCAAATAGCCGAATCTTCAGACGTTTTGATTTTATTTAATACGATGGCCGTTTCGGTATGATATTTAACGAGCAAAACGAAATGTATAATTACTACTAATGACGTTAAGGTTATAACATAAAATGCGCATTTTTTAGAACTAAAGAATGGCGCAAAGAAATAGAAAACAATGACCAGCCCGGCAAAGTATGCTGGAATAAGTAGGCGCGGAGGCGATTTGACAAGCGAGGCACCGAGAATATGAATAATGATAAAAATTGAAAATACAAGGATTAGGTTTTTTGTGTCTTTTGGCAATTTCTTCCAGAATCTTTTGGTGAAAATTTCTCGGCGGTTTTTTGCAAAAATTAAACAAGTTACAACAATAGCTAGTAAAGGGACGAGTACGATTCCAAAATTATAGATTTCGTGAAAAAGAAGTCTTGGTATATTACTGAATATTTCATTAACTGGAAGATAATCGAAAGTTAGAGCAGTTGATGGATTCGTGTAATGATCTACGCCGGATCCGGCTAACCAGCAGATTAGAAATCCAGAAACAGTACTAATTAGGCCACTAAAAAACCAAATTGGTAAATGGCGGAATGACTTGCGTTTGATGGTATGGAATAATATTATGGTTACAATAAATGCAATAGGAGTGATGGTAGCGGCCATGCCGAAATAGAGTCCCGCAAACAACATCAGCGCAGCAAGAAAAATATGATTGGTTTTAATGGGTGAGCCTGTGAGTAACTTGATATATGGAATTGCAAAAAGAAGAGTGATCATGGTGAGCGGGACGTAATTATGTATCATGGAAAATTCATGATAAAAGGCTCGTCCAAATGGCGTAATAATAAATAACGTAAAGACAGTACAAAATATGAGAGCATCTTTTATTAAAAGTTTTGGTCTATGAAATAGAATTAAATAAGTTGCTAAATAAAAAACACTGACAATCATAAAAGCATCTATGAGACGTAATATGGTGTCTGGTCCAAATTGATATTGATAGTCATAAAAATCAATAACACTCCAGGCATACATATCTGTAATGCGAGAATTGAATTTGAAAGCGTTTGTAGCGTCTGTTATGACATTAATTTCTGCTCCGTTACTGAGATTTCCGGCGCCTTGGAAATTATCTTCGCAGGAAGTAGTGATAAGAAAAACTGTGGTTAAGGTAAATATGATTGGTAGAAGATATAAAATAATCGATAGGAACTGTTGTTTTGTGAGAAGGTGAAATTTTTTAGTATAGCTATCGTCAAAAACGAGCTTGTCGTAGAAAATGTAATTTAGAATCATAGTTGCGGCAGTAGTGAGACAGAATATACCAGTGGATTCAATAAAATTATAATCAAATGGCAAATGGATGTTTGACGAAATATTGAAGGCAAGCTCGTAAAGAGGGGTTATAAAACCAAAGACCCAGGTAAATAATGGGCTAATAGCGATAGCTGTGATACCGTTCCATATAAAAAACATAACGATGCCGTGTTTTGTGACAGGGCGTTCCTTCCAGGTGATTTTGGAATGCATGAAATAAGCCAGTATAGTGGCCAGAATATAAGAGATAATACTATCTAACCAGAGGAGTTCGTTGCTATTGAAAATTACTCGAGCGAGAAATGTATATATTGCAAAATTGAATAGAGCTAAAATGACACCTACTATAGCAAATTTGCCTACGCGGGCGGAATTTACTTTTTTTCTTTTTGGAGACTTGTTCTTCACCAGTTAATTATAACATGAGCGTGCTATAATATATTGTATGAAAAGGGTTATTTCTGTGGTGGTGCCAGTCTATAATGAAGAGGCTGGAATAAAAAGTTTTTTGACGGAACAACTTTGTCCTGCGTGTTCGAAATTGTCCTATAATACAGAAATAATTTTAGTGAACGATGGGTCAGAGGATAAAACGTTAGAAAAGATAAAAGAATGTAAAATCAATAATTTGAAACTAGTCTCGTTTGTGAGAAATTTTGGCAAAGAGGTTGCTTTGACGGCTGGAATAAAGAATGCAAAAGGTGATGCTGTTATTTTGATTGACGCGGACGGCCAGCACCCAGTGGAAATGATAGAAAAAATGGTGGAAAAATGGGAAAATGGTGCAGCGATAGTAACTGCGGTGCGTGACGAAAACACGACGAAGCATAAGTTGGGATCGAGAGTATATTATGCGATGATGAAGATGTTTGGCAACAAGAAAGTGGTAGTGGGGGCTATGGATTTCAGGCTGATTGATCGTACGGTGGCAGATGAATTTAATAAATTTACAGAAAGGAATCGTTTGGCTAGGGGATTAATAGATTGGATGGGCGTGCCACAGACTTATGTGAAAGTGCACACAAAAAATAGGATTGGTGGTAAACCAACATATAGTTTTAAAAAGTTAACAAGTTTAACTATAGATAGTTTGGTGTCATCGTCTAGGACGCCGTTGATAGTTTTTGGTTATATTGGTGTGTTTATTACTATTGTGTCGTTATTTTTGGGACTTTTTATTTTAATACAACAATATATAATGGGTGATCCGCTTGGCTTGGATTGGAGTGGGGCGGTAGCGATGAGTGTATTTGTTTCGTTTTTGGTAGGGCTGGTATTGGTATCGCAAGCGATTACAGCAATCTATATTTCGCAGATTCATATTGAGGCTAAGGGAAGACCACTATATATAATTGATAAAAAGAAGTCGTTTGGAATTGATGATAAAAAATGAAGAAAGTATTACTCAGCTTTGACGTAGAAGAATTCGATATGCCTAGGGAACGAGGTGGGGATATTTCGCTTGAAGAGGGAGTGAAAGTATCAGCTGAGGGTTTAGAGAAGATTTTAGACTTATGTAAAAAAATGAAAGTGAAAGCTACATTTTTTTGTACGGGAAATTTTGCTAAAAATCGTCCAGAACTAATTAAGAGAATGATAAAAGATGGGCATGAGGTGGCCTGTCATGGAGTGGACCATTTTAAGCCAGAAAGAACGGATATTAAAAATTCGAAAAAAATGGTAGAAAAAGTCGCTGGTGTGAAAGTTTTTGGATATCGTCAACCGAGGATGCAAAAGATAAACTATGAGGAATTGGTTGCAAATGGTTACGAATATGATTCTAGCGTGAACCCTGCTTTTATTCCTGGTAGATACAATCATTTAGACGTGCCAAGAAAGCCATTTAAAAAGGAAGGAATTGTTGAGATTCCTACTTCGGTGGCGACATTTGTAAGAGTTCCGCTCTTTTGGCTAGCATTGCATTTGTTCCCATTAAAAATTTATATGGCTGGTGTGAAAATGTCGTTAAAAAAGACGGGATACTTTGCGACGTATTTTCATCCTTGGGAATTTGCGAATTTAGCATCTTTTGATATAGTGCCAGGCTATATAAAAAACAATAGTGGTGATAAGTTAGTGCTGAGACTAAAGTATGTGATAGGGGAGCTAAAAAAATACGGTTGTGATTTTGTTTGTTATAGAGATTTTGTGAATAGCCTTACCATGGACAAAAATTGATTTTTGATGTATAATATACGCCGTTTATGGAAGATAATTGCATAAGAATTAGAGGCGCAAGACAAAATAATCTTAAGGATATAAACGTAGATATTCCGCGAGATAAGCTTGTAATTATTACTGGGCTTTCTGGTTCGGGAAAGTCTTCGTTGGCTTTTGATACTGTGTATGCTGAAGGACAGAGGCGATACGTGGAATCTTTATCTTCTTATGCAAGAATGTTTCTTGGAATTATGGATAAACCGGATGTAGATTCCATAACTGGACTTTCTCCGGCGATTTCTATAGATCAAAAGTCCACTTCGCGTAATCCACGTTCTACGGTGGCAACAGTGACAGAAGTATACGACTATATGCGTTTGCTGTTTGCGCGTGTTGGCGTGCCACATTGTCCAATTTGTCATAAAGAAGTAAGTAGACGCACTTCTGAGGATATCGTGAATGAGGTAATGAAATTGCCGTTAGGTTCAAAGTTGATGTTGCTTGCTCCTATAGTCTCCTCCAAAAAAGGTGAATTTTTACATATTCCAGAGCAATATTCTGCGAAAGGGTTTTCGAGAGTAAGGGTAGATGGAATTATTTATGCTTTGGATGAATTTCCAGAACTTAATAAGAATGAACGACATAATATAGAAATTGTTGTAGATAGATTTGTATTGAATCCAGAGCTTAAGGCGAGGATCGCTGGTTCTATAGAACAGGCACTGGAAATGGGGCAAGGAATTATCCAGCTTCTCAAAATTAATGATAGATCTACGGCTGTGGGTGAAAAAAATATTGTGGCGGATAATACAGAAGTTCTAACTTATTCACAAAGATATGCTTGTCCGGATCATCCAGATGAACTAATTCCGGAACTTTCGCCAAGACTATTTTCTTTTAACGCTCCAGAAGGGGCTTGTCCGACTTGTACTGGGCTTGGATCCAGAATGGAAATTGATCCGGGATTAGTGTTTAATAATAATCTTACGATTGCCGAAGGTGGCATTAGACCATTTAATCGGGTAGGACAGGACTCTTGGTGGTTGAAAAGATTAATACAGGTTGGTATGAAACATGGATTTAATGTTTATACTCCGATCGGTGAATTGTCTGAGGACGTAAAAAATATTATTTTATATGGTACAGGTGATGAAAAATATGAAATGAAAATTAGTGGTTCAGGACGTTTTGCTGATGGGACAGTTTATCAAACAACTTATGAGGGCGTAATACCGACTTTGGAAAGACGTTATAATGATCCGAAGATTTCGGAATTTATGAAGCATGATATCGAAAGATTTATGCGTGTGAGGGAATGTCAGACTTGTCATGGCGCAAGACTAAAACCAGCTGTACTTGCTGTAACCGTGCACGATCTTAATATTGTGGATATGTGCAATTTGGATGTGGATGCTACGCTTGAAGTATTGAATCAAGATCTTGGTTTTACTGAGGAAGAAGAAATAATTGCAAAACCGATTCTTAAAGAGATTCGTGAACGAGTGAAATTCATGCAGGATGTGGGGCTAGGATATCTCGAGCTTGGAAGGGCGGCAAATACACTTTCGGGTGGTGAAGCACAGAGAATTCGTTTGGCGACTCAAATTGGGTCTGGGCTTCAAGGCGTGCTTTACGTACTGGACGAACCATCAATTGGCTTACATCAAAGGGATAATTATAAATTAATTGGCACATTGAAACATTTGCGTGATTTAAAAAATACAGTATTGGTAGTTGAGCACGATGAAGATACAATGCGTGAGAGTGATTATATTATAGATATTGGTCCGGGCGCTGGCGCCAAGGGTGGACTTTTGGTGGCGGCTGGTACACCAGAGGAAATTATGAAAAATCCGAATTCAATTACTGGTAAGTATTTGTCTGGCGAATTGACGATACCGGTGCCAAAAAAACGACGCAAGGCGAAACGTGGACAAGAATTAGTGGTAGTTGGTGCACGTGAAAATAATTTAAAAAATATTGATGTACATTTTCCGCTTGGCGTAATGACGGTAGTGTCTGGTGTGTCTGGTTCTGG
>AUXO011222624.1_pt1 | contig 11379 bp, 9 predicted proteins | sample 768731 | NCBI WGS metagenome assembly AUXO01 (sample SAMN02715735, study PRJNA202380) | gut metagenome | biome: sheep rumen | host: Ovis aries | place: New Zealand: Palmerston North | reverse complement strand
GGCCGCGCATATCTATTCAAGGGATATTACTTTCGTTAAGACTTACGAGCTTGGAGATGCAGCTCTTACTCCCTGCAAGATGCTGATAACCAATATGGATGAGCTTCGCGCCTTTGACGAGATGACCGGGATCGGTCTTGAGGAGAATGAGTGCTTTGAGGGATTCGGCGACAGCGATTATGATTGGTTCTATTCCAGCTGCATCGCCGTGGAGATCATCGCTTACGATGAAGTGTTTAGTATCGACACCGTTGAGGCAGACGCATTTATCGTATCCGATGATTATGTCGGCTTCAGTTCTCTTGCATCACTTAAGATGGCAACGACTGATCTGAGGCTCGGCACGGATAAGTATTACTGCCATGTAGCCGTTGTTCCCGCATACGACATGAGCGTATATGACGGGTTTGCGGAATAAGCTGTAAGTGGTCAGATCAAGGATCTAAGGGGAACAGGACCTGAGATTCGAACAGGTATCCGTAGGATATGGGAGTGCACTTCATGGAGAGTTCACCACCGTAACAGGAGGCGGCATTCCTTATGTTTTTGATGCCGAATCCGTGGGATTTTTTATCTGACTTGTTCGTCTCGATCTCTCCGTTTCTGATAACCACCTCATGTTCTGTGGGATTGGAAACAGATATCATAAAGAAATTGTCGGTCTTTCTGAAGTCAAGATCTATCACCTTGAACGCCCCGTCTGTCTCCATGCCCGATACAGCCTCAATGGCGTTATCCAGAAGGTTTGCCAGGATCTTACACATGTCAGTGGGTGAGATATCGACTCCGGAGATAACACCGGAGGATTTAAGAGTTGCGCCTGCCTGCTTTGCCTCCTCCTTTTTGCGCATGATGATGGCATCGGCTATAGTGTCTCCCGTATGGGCAGATACTTCGGTGGTGGATAGTCCCTCGCCAAGTTCGCCCAGATACTCCCTCATCTTGTCGTATTCTTTGTTCTCCAGCAGGAGCATCAGCACCTGGATATTATTCTTCATGTCGTGCCTCATAGCCCGGACTTCCGTATCGGATCTGGCAGCGGCTTCGAAATACCTGGCCTCCGATTCTATGAGGTCCTCGTTGGCATGGTTTAGCGCAATATAATCGTCCCTCTCTTTCCTCGTCGCCCTGATATAGAAGAGCAGGAAGACGAAGGCCAGGGCACTAAGGCTCAGGAGGATAAAGAAGGGTTTGGTGGCGGATGCGAAATCAGGATCGGAGTTATCTTCATAGCCGATGCCCGTGGCAAGTGTCAGGATAAGTGAAAGGGCCAGGAGTACGGGTATGGGCACAGCCTCCTCATCCTTCTCCTTTCTCAGCCGTGCTATCATGGCAAAGAAGATAAACTCCAGGAACATGATAAGAAGTTCAGTGAGAATAAAGACAGTAAGAACTATAGCCTTATTATCCCCTTGTACGCCCGGGAAGAGCTGTGACTTAAGGGAACTTAAGATATTACGGACATCTGAGACTATGTCCATAGAGAAGAAGACCACGAGGATCCTCTTCCACCATTTCCCCTCCATGCTTATCACCAAGGCTGCAAAGAGGATAAAGATCTGGATGAGAACGACAACAAGAATGCTGCCGGTGACCTCCACAGAGCCGCTTTCATCTCTCGAATTTACCATGAAGACCGATGTGATGATGCCCGTGATAATAGAGATCAGGTATACCCACTTGATCCCACGGAGCCTGTACCTCGAGGTGCCTGAGATAAAGTATACCGTAAGTGGGCCCAGAAACAGCGGGGGTATGACGATCAGCAGTGCGTATAAGATATCAGTCATTAACGTCCCGTTCTCCTTATGAATTCGAAGAGTCCGTCCTTTACTTCCTTTGCCTTGCCACGGGCGATGGGAACGATATCCCCGTTATCCATGACGACTTCCCCGGAATTTACCTTCCTTACATGGGCCAGGGAGATCATATAGGACCTGTGCACCTTAAGAAAGTCCCGGGAGAGGGAATCGATGGTCTTTATCGCTTCCGCAAATCTCATTCGCGTCTCATGGGAAGCTCCCTTAAAGACAAAACGTACTGAATTATTGGAGGCTTCGGCGTAGATAAGGTCCTTTATGGGGAGGATGATGTCTTCGCCCTCCTCCCGGAGGACTATCTTCTCGTCTTCCTTGAGCCTCTTCTCCAGATCCTGAAGTGTAGACCTGAGTTTATCGGGGTCCACGGGCTTTGCCAGGAAGCGGAAGGCATCCACCTCGTATCCCTCCATAGCCATCTCCGTGTGGCTGGTAAGAAAGATTATGGGGACATCCCTGTTTATCTTGCGTATGGCTTTGGCGCAGCTCATTCCGTCAACATCTTTCATCTCGATATCCAGGAATACAGCATCCGGTTCAAATCCGCTTGCTATGCTCTTAAGGAGCTCGGATCCGTCGGAATAAAGAAAGCAGCTGGCGTCTTCTCTGCCGTAGAGCAAGGTTATAGCGGAAGCTGTCTGCTCCCGGAATACGCTCTCATCATCTACAACAGCGATACGCATTGCTGCTCTCCTTTGTTTTTTTGTCAGTTTATCACTTAACCTATCGTCTTGCCATTTTCCAGGACCACGGTCCTCGTGCCGTAGGATGCGCACTTCTCGGAGTGGGTTACCTGAAGGATGGTAAGCCCCTTCTCCTTATTAAGCCGTGAGAACAGATCCATTATCTCCTCGCTGGATCTTGCATCCAGGTTTCCCGTGGGCTCGTCTGCCAGGACCACCTTTGGATCTCCGAGCACCGCCCTGGCGATGGCGACTCTTTGCTGCTGGCCGCCGGAGAGGGTAGAGGGCATCGCTTTCCTCTTCTCCGTAAGACCGGTGATCTCCAGGATCTCGTCCAGTTTATCCTTGAGCTCTGATCTCTTCTTTCCGTTGATAGTATGGGGGAGGAGAATATTATCCTCTACGTTAAGGTTCATGACGAGGTTATAGAACTGGAATACAAATCCCACATTCCCAAGTCTCAGGTCTGAGAGCTCCTTGTCTTTCAGGGAAGTGATATCCTTCCCGCAGAGCTCTATCCTGCCCTCGAATTCCCGGTCCAAACCTCCTATAAGATATAGGAGGGTAGATTTGCCGGAGCCCGAAGCGCCCATGAGAGATACGAACTCTCCTTCGCCCACATACATGCAGGCATCGTCTAAGACCTTGTTGATATTGGTCTTCTTACCGAATGTCTTTGATACGTTCTTAACCTCTATAACTGTATTCATAGTATTCTCCTTTATCACTCGTATTTAAGCTGCTCAGAAAGCTTCATCTTCTTCATGTTCTTTATAGGGAAGAGCACCGTCAGGGCGAAGAGCATTGTCATCCCCAGCCATATTGTCACAACGAAAGGGACAGGCAGATGCATATTCGGTATCATCAGGAATTCGGATTCTTCCACCGCTGCCTTGATGACCAGGAAGAGGAAGGATCCTTCTAACGCTCCCACGGTAGCGGATATCACGGAGGTGATCAGCATCTCTTGGAAAAGAAGTACTGATAGTTTCCTGCTGTTCATAGAGGTGGAGAGCATTACCGCACATTCCTTTTTTCTGCCCTCAAATCCTATTAGCTGATTGGTTACCATACCGATGCAGGTCATGGCCAGCACGGTTATTATTATGGCTGCAAAGACCTTTACGGAAGCAGCGTTATCCCGGGCGGTTTCATCTATGATCATCTGCTTTGTCTTAACACTCTCGATGCTTCCTGCCGCGTACTTCTCGATCTCGGAGCAGGTCTTAACGGGGTCGTCACACCTTATCAGGATCTCTCCCGGCACATCGTGGAATATCTCCTTGTACTCAGTCTCCGAGATCAGGAAATTATTCTTAAGTCCCTCGTAGCTGTCGATCTTGAAGAATGAGGCTATCTCGAACTCCTTCCTGATGGGGAAGACTCCTTCAGGGTCAAAGGTGATGGTCAGTGTATCACCGACGGCAAGTCCCTGTCTCAGTGCCCAGGCCTTCTCCACGCAGATCGTTCCGTCTTCTATCTTATCAGGGGCTTCGTATATGCCGCCGTACATCTCAAATCCACCGTCAGGCATTCCGAATACTACGGACGTGTTATTTGTGATCTTATCTCCGATACTTATGTCATCCATAGTCCTGTATATGTATTCAATCTCGTTTACACCCTCAAGATGGTCTATAAAGGAGAATCTGGAGGATGGTGCCGTGCAGGTAACAACGGTATCGCAATCGTAGACCTCAGGATCGACCATCTCTGAGAGATTGACTGACATAATGAATATCAGGATGCACATGGTGGCCGAAGTAACGCACAGGATGCCGGATCCCACTGTGCTCTTTCTGGAGATTGCCTCCTTGGCAGTAAGAGCCCACATCTCGTTATCTTTCTTTGATGCAACAGCAGCTATCAGGCCCGTTATACGGGAAAGCAGCAGGGGGAAGAGGAGAGCAGTCGCAACGACCGTTGATATGAGGCACAAAGCAGCGCAGAGGATGTTGCCTCTGAAAAAGAAAGTTATAAGGGCAATTGCCGCAAAGACAGTGCCTGCGATGATACCCGGTCTGCTGAACTTGTAGGCGGTATCCCTGTTATCGAAGATGATATCCCTTATAGATGTCTTAAGGGCATTTAAGACGGACTTTAAGGGGATGAGGCATTCGATGGCCACAGCTCCCAGGATAACATATACTATCAGCGCTATAGATACCTGGGGATAATCCAGGGTGATACTGCTTCCATCGCTTGTCTTGACAGTCGTCATGGAAGCAAGAAGTCCGGGCCTTACAAGGAGGTATAGGATTACGCCGGGGACTGCGCCCATCAGCGCATATACGGCATTTTCAAACAGGAGGATCACCGCTGATCTCCCGCAGCTCATTCCGAGGCTTCTTAAGGTGCCGATATAGGACATCCTCTCACCTACGATCCTCTCGCAGATAGATACTGTGATGAATATTACCAGAAGGAAGGTTATGGCAAACAGCAGGACCATGAATCCCGTAAGCTCCTGAAGCATTCCTTCTCCTTCTTTGTCTATGGCAAATCTGCTGACAGCTTTGTCACCGAAGGCTTGGCGCAGTGTGGTTTCGGCCTGGTCTATCATCTCATCATCTAAGATGTCTATGGCGATCTCTGCGGAGTCGCCCTTGCCTCTTGATATAACCTCCGCCATATTACCGTTTACTACGGCGCTATATCCGCGGAGGAATAACGATTTTGCATCTCCGGAAACGACATAGGCGACTTTGAATTCAAGCTTGTCTCCTGCCATGTCGTGGATGGTCATGGTATCTCCCTCAGAAACGCCCAGGAGATCTGCATAGTCACTTGTTATCAGTATCTCATTATCTGAGAGCTCATAGTTTCCGATCAGACCCATAGCCTCAGCCCCGGCAAGGTCTACGGAATTGATATTTGCGGTCTTCTGCGTAGCTACAGAGTATTCTCCCTCCACATCGGTGTAGATCACCTCTTCAAATGGTTTTATAACTACCGTTTCGCACTCAGGAAGTTCCGTAGGCATGGTACCGTCGTACCTGTCAAGAGTAACAAGGAAGTCCGCATTGCCGGACATGCTCTTATAGATGCTCTCGATCATACTCCTCTGTGTGCGGGTCAGGTCAAAGCAGAACATGGCCGCCAGGGAGCAGATGAATATGGAAAATGCAACCAGGAATGTCCTGAAGGGCTTTCCGAATATATTCTTAAATGTTGTCTTGATCACAGGATTCATATCCGGACCTCCTTAATGCCATCTGGATATACGGTCTTCGGGGGCGATATACATGCCGTCTCCCTCAGTTACACCGTATGTCTCGTAGAAGCAGTCCAAAGCTGACAGGACTGCATTGGTCCTGATGAGTGCGGGACTGTGTTCGTCTGTATCGAGCTGATCTAAGAGCGCCGTATCCACCATCTTCTCGCACCAGATACGGGCGTAATTCTCGAACAGGAGTTTAAGCTGCTCAGGGCTTTTTGCCAGAGTGGTGATGCATTCCATCCCGCCCAGGTCAGCATAGTTCTCGCCCAGGGTCTGCTCGCCGTCTACATGGTACACTCCAAATACCGTGAAGTTATCTTCAAAGTAGGAGATTGCCTCCAGGTTCCTGGACTCCAGGGCATCCCGGTCAGCCTGAGGTATCCAGGCAGGATCATAAACGCCATCTTCATTAAAGAGGATACAGTTGCTGTCAAAGGCATGTCCCATCTCATGGGCGATGACCATTCCCAGACCACCGAGGTTTGTATAGTAGTCTTCATCCATGTCGAAGAAGGGGGCGTTCATTATGGCTCTTGTTATCGTTATGTTGTTAAGGGACGGATCATAGCAGGCGTTTACCATCTGCATGGGCATCTTTATGTCCTCCCTGCCTGCAGGGAGGGAGAGGCTCAGGATATCCTGCCTTGTGAGCTCTGCAGAATAGCTTCTTACGAGCTGGTAGTAGTCCTCATAACAAAGGTCTGTATAAGGATCGTGTCTCTCGAGGTCTGCTGCCGTAACATAGACGATGTTATCCAGTTTTAACAGAAGAGAATCCCGGGTCTGCTCCGTGAGCCAGTCAGCGCCGGAGATAAGCTCCCTGTAGCCATCTTTTATGTCATCGCACATGGAGATCAAGGCCTGATCCATCTGCTCGCTGTAGTAGCTCTCTACATACAGAGGATCGGTCTCGTATACGAACACCTCGGCTATATCGTCTAATGCCTGATCCTCAGCATCAGTGTAATAAGTGGTCTCATACTGCGCAAGGGACTCATATCCACCGGCAACGAAGCGACGGTACTTCTCGATGAGCCTGCACATCTCCCAGGCCTTGAGTCCCTGAAGGTTCTCTTCTGTGAGGATGTTGTTTAGTCCCTGAAGCTGGCCGGGGTCTGTGATGCCGAACTCGGAACAGTAATTCAGGTCATATCCCACGGTGGAAAGATAGGAGATGAGGTCCGCGTTGGTCAGGATGGAACATATCTCATTTTTGCTCATCACCTGAAAGTATTCGTAGGGCATTAAGCAGTTGCAGATGTCCATATCCGTGCTGTTGTAGATGTCCATGGCCATATATCCGAGCTCGCCACCGATCTGATCGGCTGTCTCCTTATCATGACCTGCAGCCTGCATTGCTGCGCTGCCCATGGTCTTGAGGCTGTTAAGAGGTCCGTAGGTATTGCTGAGATCCTTGAAGGCCACGTCCATGATCTCCTGGTACTGGCAGAACATGAGGATCCTTCTTCCTGAATCAAGATAATCTGTGCCTACGCTGAGATTAAGTATTCCGGTGATGCCGTAGTCACGGACGAGAACTGCATCCAGGTCAAGGAGTTCTTCGACCGTGGCGCAATTATCTATCTGATGCAGTATAGAATCGATATCTGCGGGAGCTTCTCCTGATTCAAAATCGTAGGAGAGAAACAGGTCATAGGCCTGCTTTATAATGTATTCTTCGCTGCCACTGTTGTATCCTGATCCGGATGCTACGGAGAGGATTATCTCCTTTACCTGATCTATCACATCTTGCTGATCAAATGATCCTGCTGAGAGCTCTCCGTATCTGAATTCCATCCCGGAGAGGGCCTCGCTGTTGACATATCCGTAGAAATCGTCCTGTGGTCTGATGCATTCGGACGGCTCGGTACCAACCGAAGGCGCGATCTCAGTTTCACCCGGAACCGTTGTTGCGACACAGCCCGAAACTTGTGAGAGCATCATGGAGCAGATCAAAAATGTTCCGATAAGCTTTCTCATATCCATACTCCTTATCATTTTCTGATAGCGTGATACTAACAGCAAAAACAGGCAAGTGACGGATTATGTGGCGGAATGTACTTAAGTTGTGGCGAATTGCATCATAGAATGTTCCTCTTGACAGGCTAATCCTGATTAGCTACAATATGGCTAATTTGAATTAGCCATATTGATGCGAGGTCAGGATGAATACAAAACAGAAGATATTAGACGAAGCGCTGACACTTTTCTCCGAGAAGGGATATGCCAATGTCTTCGTGGGGGATATAGCAGACAGGGTCGGTATCAAGGCACCGTCTCTTTATAAACACTACAGGAACAAGCAGGCGATCTTTGATGCGATCATAGATGAGATGAACCACCGTTTTGAAGAGCAGGCCCAGGCCATGCAGATCGACGGAACCGATGCATCCCACGATGCCGGGATCTACGAACATTTATCAGAAGACCGGTTGCTTGAGATAGGCAGGGAGTTCTTTCTTTATTACCTTCACGATGACTACAACCGGAGGTTTAGAAAGATGCTGACCATCGAGCAGTTTCACGACCGGGACCTTGCGAAGGTCTATTCGAAGCTCTATATAGATGCTCCCCTTTCATACCAGGGTGCTCTCTTCGGCTTTATGGCAGTTTCGGGGATACTTAAGACCGATAACGTGGAGATAATGACATTGCACTTCTATGCTCCGATCTACTTCATGCTCACGGTATGTGACAGAGAGCCTGACCGGGAGGGTGAGATGCTGAAACTGCTGGATGAACATATCAGGCAATTTAACAGGATATACGGGAGGAAAGAATAAATGAAGATCACGGTCATAAACGGAACAGAGAAGCACGGAATAACATACAGGCTTAAAGAGATGTTCCTGGAACCCATGAGGGACTCTGCAGAGATAACAGAATTCTATCTTCCAAAAGACGGTCCGGGATTTTGCATAGGATGCACACAGTGTTTCCTGAAGGGAGAGGAGCTTTGTAAGGATGCCGCCTGCATCCGGAGGATAGAGGAGGCTATGCTTGGAGCAGACCTTCTGGTATTTACTTCACCATCTTATGTTATGCATGCGACAGGAGCAATGAAGGCTTTGCTGGATCATTTCGGATACAGGTGGATGCCGCACCGTCCTGCGAAAGAGATGTTTGGCAAACGTGCGGTGATCATCACCCAGGCGCTTGGCGCAGGTGAGGATTCTGCTGCAAAAGATATCAAAGACAGCCTCTCCTGGTGGGGGATCAGCTATATCAAGGTCTATAGTTTCAAGCTGATGGGTGATATCCAATGGGACAAGCTCAGCCAAAAGAAGAGGAGTGAGTTGACCTGCGGCATGGAGAAGGCGGCAAGGAGATTTGCTTCAATAGACTACAGCAGGAAAGCTCATACAAGTCTTCTTGTAAAGGCGAAATTCTATATGGTCCGCATGTTGCAAAAAGACCTTGGCAAAGCTGATCCGGAATACACTGATTATAAGTACTGGAAAACGAATGGGTGGATCGACAGTATAAGGCCATGGGCGAAAGCCTGATTACGGAACTTCAATGAACCTGTGCTTTTGCCACTTGTCTGAGATATATCTATACAGGGGACACGTGATCAGGTCGTAGATCTTAAAGATCACAAAACAGATGAGGTAGTTTAGTAATACCGTCCCGAATAAGTGCAGGATAAAGACAGATGTTCCCTGTTTAACAAACTCCGGGATCTTAAAATATCCCATTATATTTATATGGATCAGATAGGTGGGAAATGCTGCCAGCGCAAGAGTATTGATCACCTTGTTATTCTTGATCCTCATATTCTTAAAGATCAGGAAGATGATCACTGCTTCAGAGATTACGAAGGGATTCTCGTAGTTCCAGGCTGTGGTTGCGAAGACTACTGTTCCGGTGAAGTGGAATTCAGCATATGTCCAGCCTACGATGGCAGCTACATTGATCAGCAGAAGGATGCAAAGAACACTGTTTTTGAATCTGATATTCTCTTCTTCCAGGTCTTTTATAAAGCATCCGATCAGATACAGGAGTACGAAGTTTACTATGGTATATCCTGCGCCTGACCCGAAGATGCCGATGGGGCTTGTTCCCTGCAGTAATCCGTAGAAAGATATCGAGTCTTCATCCCAGATGCATTTATCGGACATGAGAGTTACTGATTCCCAGAAGATAGGGAGCACTGAGAAGAGCAAAGCCGAGATCATCAGTAATGTCTTCTTGGCATTTTTGCTCAGGTTATTCCACATTACACTTATAAAAGGGGATATCAGATAGAGAGCAATATAAACAAAGATAAACCAATAGGACGGAGCATAGTAGCAGAAGAATCTTTTCAGTAAGAACGGCTCATCTTTCGGAAGTTCTTTAATAAGGTAGAAAGCTGTCTCGAAGATAAGATACATGGCAAGGAGTTTTACAGGTTTAAGCAGATCGCTCTTTTTGGAATCTCTCAGGAAATAACCCGAGATCAATATAAAGAGATCTACCGCGCAAATGAATAAAGACTCGAAGCAGATCATGACAAACTGATTGTTGCTTCCGTCCGCTGCAGCGGTAAATCCACCACCTATATTGGCATTGTTGTAGTGGAGGACCACTATGCCTAAAGCTGCAAATATCCTTAAGAGTTCTATGTTTGATCGCCTGTTAGAAGATTTTCCCATATAAACCGCCATGTGTATCATATTAATAGGTTTAATGTATTGTACTACTGTTCTTTAAGATGAGTATTCTGACACTGGGAACATAGGACGACAGGATACTAGAATCGATTATGATGCAGTGGCGAAGGAGGACTGTTCTTCCTCGGAATACTCCTTAATCCGTAACAAAGTCAAATGCGATACATATCGCCAGTACATTTGCCTTCTTCGCGGAATCAAGGTCGTTAGCGAATAATACAGCGTACTTATCTGCTGAAGTAAGAAGTGATTTAACGCCATTCCATTTATGGTCGATCATTGCCATCTCGGCGCCGTTCTCATCAAGAATACTGGTCTTGCTAAGACTTTTTGTCTTCGCTGTCGCAAGGACACGTCCGTCATCGGTAACAATCTTACCGAATTTAAGATGTCCTATAACATTGCCTGCAGCATCTTCTATAGATATGTAAGATATGCCCTTGCGCGATATACCGCCGACACGGTTGCCCGAAGCATCCGTGATAACGATCTCGATATTCTGCATTGCCTTCATCTTACTGCCGAGCATTATCTGAGCAGCCTTGGCACCACCGCTGATATTAACCTGCTGGACATATCCTACGGGATCTGTACCGTCAGCATAGATTCCATATGCATTGCCGAACGTAAAGGCGCGCACCTTCTCGTCAACGATGAGATAGTCATTCTCCCAAAGCGAACTCGAAGACGCATGAGAAGTTGGTTCTGGCGCTATAGGAGCAACAGGTGCGGAAGCAGATTTTGAATGCTTTTTAGTGTATGTGACAACGAATCCTGCGGTTGCAATTATTACTATCACCAACACTAAAATTAATAATGCAAATATCGTCGGCATCGGCATATTTAACCCTCCGTAATCTGTAACATAATCAAATGCTATACATATCGCCAGTACATTAGCTTTCCCTGAATGATACTCCAAAACAGGTGCATCGTTAAACAGCAAAGTTTAGAAATGGCAACCTGATTATTGAACTCATCTCCAGCAAACCTTCTAGCACTGC
>AUXO018562581.1_pt1 | contig 11380 bp, 9 predicted proteins | sample 768731 | NCBI WGS metagenome assembly AUXO01 (sample SAMN02715735, study PRJNA202380) | gut metagenome | biome: sheep rumen | host: Ovis aries | place: New Zealand: Palmerston North | reverse complement strand
ACGCGAGCTGGGTTCAGAACGTCGTGAGACAGTTCGGTCCCTATCTGTTGCGGGCGTTGGAAACTTGAGGGGTGCTGTCCCTAGTACGAGAGGACCAGGATGGACGCTCCCACGGTGCACCGGTTGTCGCGCCAGCGGCACGGCCGGGTGGCCGAGAGCGGATCCGATAAGCGCTGAAGGCATCTAAGCGCGAAGCGGGCCCCGAGATGAGGTTTCCCTCCAGCAGTGACTGGCTAAGGCCCCCCGGAGACGACGGGGTTGATAGGCAGGGGGTGGAAGCGCGGCGACGCGCGGAGCTGACCTGTACTAATAGGCCGAGGGTTTGATCACCAAGAAGAAGCTCGCATGCAAGGTCTGGAAGACGCTGTCGCGTCTTGAGAGTCGTCCGGTTTTGAGGGGGCCGCGCGTGGCGCAGGGCGGTCCGGCGGCGATGGCGGGGCGGACACACCTGTCCCCATCCCGAACACAGAAGTTAAGCGCCCCAGCGGCCGACATAGTCGAAAGGCAAAGCAGGCACGCTGCCGGGCAGCCAGCCCTCTTAAGTTCCGTTTGGAACTTTTTTTTATAGGTGAAATATGGATATGATGACTTTTATTTCTCATAATGAAGATGAAACAATTCAGTTTGGAAAAAAAATAGCTGATTTACTCACTGAAGGTATGGTAATTCTTTTAGAAGGTGATCTTGGTGTCGGAAAAACAACATTGACAAAAGGTTTGGCATTAGGACTTGGCATTAAGAAAAATATTACAAGTCCTACATTTACCATCATGAAAGTTTATCATGGTAAACATACTCTTTATCATATTGATGCGTATCGTTTGGAAGGTGTTGATCAAGATCTTGGATTTGAGGATTATATCTATGATGATGGAATTACTGTTATTGAATGGCCGGAATATTTTGATATGTCTTTGATTCGGGAGTATTTGAAAATCAATATATCTTATATGGATGAGGGAAAAAGAAAACTTGTCCTTCAGGCTGCCGGAAAAGATTATGAAAACATATTGGAGGAATTATCATGTTGACATTGTGTCTTGATACCAGTCATATTTTTTTGACTGTTTGCCTGATCAAGGATGATCAGATCGTTTATAAATATCAGGAAAAATGCTGGAAAAGACAGTCTGAGGAAATATTTCCTGTTCTGTTAAATGCTTTTGACAGTTTGGGAATGCAACCGGAAGACTTGGACTGCATGGTAATATCCGAAGGGCCTGGCAGTTATACCGGAATACGTATTGCCATGACAATTGCGAAAGTGATTTGCAGTATGAAGAAGATCCCGCTATATACTATTGATACCCTTCTTTTGTATGCCGGAAAGGAAAATGCAAGAGTTATCCTGGATGCCAGGGGAGGACGTGTTTATACTGCTGTGTTTAAAGACGGCACCTATATTGAAAGTGCTTCTGCTTCCGAATTAAAGGGTTTGGATATCCAAAATGAAAAGCTTATAGGAGATTTGCATCTTGTCGACCGGGAAGATTTATATCCGGATCTGTGTGAAAACTTTCTGATCTTAAAAGATCTTTGGAAAAAGAGTGAAGATGCAAACCTTGTAGTGCCAAATTATTTAAAGTCGATAGATTCATACAGGAAGACAAATGATCAGTAAGATAAATGATGCAGATATAGAGGAGATTGTTAAAATTGAAAGCGATCTCTTTGGAAACTCTGCATGGAATAAAGAACAGTTTTTATATGAAATGAATGAAAACCCTTTTTCTTTCATTTATGTTTTGAAGAAAAATGAAATAGTAAAGGGTTATATCGATCTTTGGATTACATATGATACTGCCCAGATCGCAAATCTTGGTGTGGCAAGAGAAGAATGGCGAAAAGGTTACGCAACAAAACTGATGCAGTATGCGATCGGTGCTGCAATACACGAGCAATGTGAAAATATAACCCTGGAAGTCAGGGTAAGCAACGAAAAAGCAATTTCGTTGTATGAAAAGTTTGGTTTTATCAGAATCAATATCAGAAAGCACTATTATGAAAATGGTGAGGATGCGTATTTGATGATGAAACCGATAGGAGGAATGACGGATGACGATATTACTGGCAATTGAAAGCAGCTGTGATGAAACCGCTTGCGCCTTAATAAAAGATGGGCATGAGATTCTTTCCAGTATTGTTTCTTCACAAATTGATACACATACTTTATATGGAGGCGTTGTCCCCGAAGTGGCGAGCCGCATTCATGTAGAAAATATATCTTTGGTCATTAATGATGCTTTAAAACAGGCAGGCATTACAATGGATGAAGTAGACGGAATAGCATTTACACAGGGGCCTGGTTTGATCGGTTCCCTGCATGTCGGGGTTCAGGCAGCTAAGACGATTGCATGGCTGTATCATAAGCCTTTGATTCCGGTGAATCATCTGTGCGGGCATATTTATGCCAACAGGTTTGTGGATGAATTGAAATTCCCGATGATGGCATTATTAATCTCAGGCGGACATACAGAACTTGTCTGGATGAAGAATGAATGGGATTTTAAAATTATCGGAACAACATGGGATGATGCGATTGGGGAAGCATATGACAAAGTTTCCCGTATATTGGGATTGGGATATCCCGGCGGTCCTGTAATTGACAGAATTGCCAAAGAAGGCAAACCACATTATATATTGCCTGTACCTAAAACAGCGAATCCATATGATTTTTCCTTTTCCGGACTTAAGACGGCTGTTTTACAGTTGATCCAAAGAGAAGAAAAGAAGGGCAATCCGATCATCAAGGCAGATCTTGCATATGCATTTCAGGAGACAGCTCTGCAATCAATGGTGAAGAAGACAATGAATGCGGTAAAAGAATATCAGCCGAAAATGCTTGTTTTAGGGGGAGGAGTAGCTGCCAACAGCCGCCTGCGTGAGCTGATGCATGAAGCATGTGACGGCATGGATGACTTACAGTTGATCATTCCGCCAATGAAATACTGCACTGATAATGCAGCAATGATCGGTGCAGCCGGATATGTTGCATATCAGCACGGAATGTTTGGTGATTTCTCCTTATCCGCAGATCCCGGAATGGAAATGCCCGGTGAAAACGAATAAGTTCAATTATTTGTTATTTTCACAATTTGTTTTTAGTGGTAATATTGTTACGGAGTAAATATGTCAAATAGAAAAGTTCCTAAAGCAACATTACAGAGATATCCTGTTTATCTAAAAGCATTGCGGAGACTTCGTGCACAGGGCGTAGAAAAAATCATGTCCAAACAGCTTGCGGAGTACGTATCGATTGAATCCACGACAATACGTCGTGATTTCAGTTTTCTGGGAAACCTTGGAAAACAGGGATATGGATATAATGTTGATGATTTGATTTCCATATTTTCGGAAGAACTCGGTGTCACTTTTGATGAAAAGATTATTCTTGTAGGTATCGGTAATCTTGGTAAAGCACTATTAAATTACAATAACTGGAATCACGTCGTTGGAGAAATTGTCTGTGCCTTCGATCTTCATCCCGAGGCAATTGAAAAGGCAACTGTACCTGTTTATTCAATTTATGATTTGCAGGATCACATGCCGGAAGGCTGTCGTATTGCGATCCTGTGTATTTCCGAGAAAATTCAGGAAACGGTGGATCTGCTTGTAAAAAACGGAATACGTGGTATCGTCAGTTTTTCTACTGAAATCTTCTCAGTACCTGAAGGTGTGTTTGTGAGACATATTGATATCGTCTCCAGCATACAGGAACTGGTTTTTGAAACAAATTCTTTATATAGATAGGGGGATATATGGCTATTGAAATGAGTATTAAAGAATTATATGATCTGACACGAGACGGAGCTGCACTTGAGAAGGATCAGATTGATGAAGTTCTTTTACAGGGATGGATTCGAACAAACAGATCCGGAAAAAGTGTTTCTTTTATTGCTTTGAATGACGGAACATATTTCCAGAATGCACAGATTGTTTATTCTTCGGATACATTAGAAAACTATTCCGATGTCAGCAAATATTTAACCGGAACAGCAATTTCGGTGATCGGCAAATATGTACCGACACCGGAAATGAAACAGCCCTTCGAAATTCAGGCTGTCAAAATTAATCTCGAAGGTGTCTGTGATAACACATATCCTCTGCAGAAGAAAAGACATTCTTTTGAATATCTGCGTGAAATCGGACATCTGCGCCCGAGAACCAACACTTTCTCTGCCGTATTCAGGGTCAGATCCGTGCTGGCAATGGCAATTCACCAGTTCTTCCAGGAACAGGGTTTTGTCTATGTAAATACACCGATTATTACCGGTAATGATGCCGAAGGTGCAGGTGAGACATTTACTGTTACAACCAGAAATGATGCAAAATATGAAGAAGATTTCTTCGGCAAGCATGCATCTTTAACGGTTTCCGGACAGTTACAGGCTGAAGCTTACGCATTGGCTTTCAGGGATGTATATACTTTTGGACCGACCTTCCGTGCTGAAAACTCAAATACAACTACACATGCTGCAGAATTCTGGATGATCGAGCCGGAAATGGCATTTGCCGATCTGGATTATGACATGGATGTCATTGAAGACATGATCAAGTACTGCATCGACTATGTGCTTGAAATGTGTCCTGAAGAAATGAAGTTCTTTAATGAGCGCATCGATAAGACACTTCTTGAAAGGCTGAGCCATGTGCGCAACAGCGAGTTCAGACGCATGCCTTATACGGAAGCAATTGAAATTTTGAAAAATGCAGATGTCAAGTTTGAAAACAGCAATATTTACTGGGGCATGGATTTAAATACCGAACATGAAAGATATATTACCGAAAAGGTTGTCAAGGGACCGACTTTCCTGATCAACTATCCGGCTGAAATCAAGGCTTTCTACATGCGTCAGAACGATGACGGAAAAACCGTTGCAGCATGTGATCTTCTTGTTCCGGGTGTTGGTGAACTTGTCGGCGGAAGCCAAAGAGAAGAAAGACTTGATCTTCTTGAAAAGAAGATGGATGATCTTGGCATGAGCAAGGATGGCTTGCAGTGGTATCTTGACTTAAGAAGATTCGGCGGTTGTCAGCATGCAGGTTTCGGACTTGGCTTCGAAAGACTTGTCATGTACATGACAGGAATGGAAAACATTCGCGATGTCATTCCTTTTGCGAGAACGCCGAGAAACTTATTATTCTAAATAAGAATGGGAAAACCCATTCTTTTTGTGAGGTGAATCATGATATATCAGGTTTCAAAAGCATCCAAAGCATATGGTGCGGATGTCATATTTGAAAATGTAACATTTGATATCAAAGGAACAGAAAAAATAGCCATTGTCGGCAGAAACGGTTGTGGAAAAACAACCTTTTTGCGCTGTATGTGCGATGAAGAATCTTTTGACAAGGGAACCATATCAAAACAGGGAAGCATTTCCATCGGATATCTTTCGCAGAAGGCAATAGAAAATGAATACGAAACTGTCAGACAGGAACTGATGAAAGCCTATCGTCATGTTTTTGAAATTGAAGCCAGGATGCATGAAGTTGAAGAGATCATGATGAATGATCACAGCGAAAAGGTTTTAAACCAGTATGCAGTTCTGCAGGAAAAATTTGAATCTCTCAATGGATATCATTGGGAATCAGAAATGAATACCGTTTTCACAAAGTTCGGTTTTCCTCTTACAGATCTCGAAAGAAGAGTAAACGAATTCTCGGGAGGACAAAAAACAAGAATAGCATTTGTGAAACTGCTGCTTTCCAAGCCGGACATACTGTTGCTGGATGAGCCGACAAACCACCTTGATCTTGAAGCAATTGAATGGCTGGAAGGATATGTGAAAAACTATCCGAAAGCAGTTGTTATTGTGTCACACGACCGCATGTTTTTAGATCATGTGGTAGACTGTGTATATAATATGGAATATGGAAGGATGAAAAGATACACGGGTAATTATTCTTCCTTTGTGCAACAGAGAGAAAACGATCTGGAGCGGCAGCAGGCAGCCTATGAGCGCCAGCAGAAAGATATTCAAAGACTGGAAACGCTGATTGAGAAATTCCGGTATAAAAAGAACAAGGCAGCTTTTGCCCAATCCAAAATCAAGTATCTCGACCGCATGGATAAAATCGAACTGGAGAAAACAGATGACAAAACCTTTCATGCCCATTTTACTCCCAGAGTAAAAGGCGGTGAGAAGGTATTGGAAACTGACAGGCTGAAGATAGGATATGATCATGTTTTGACGGAAGTGACCATGCAGTTGAGACGAGGGGACAGAGTAGCCATTCTCGGACCTAACGGCACCGGAAAATCCACTTTTGTCAAAACAGTGATGGATATTGTAAAGCCTCTTGGCGGAAGCTATCTGTTCGGCCATCAGATCGAAACAGGTTATTTTGATCAGCAGCTTGCACAGTTTTCCAGCGGGAAAACCGTACTGGATGAATTATGGGATGAGAATCCTGACCTGGATCGTACTGCAATCCGTTCCGTTTTGGGACAGTTCCTGTTTTCTGCGGATGATGTTTTTAAAACAGTAGATGTTTTATCCGGTGGAGAGAAAGTCAGACTTTCGTTTGCCAAGCTTTTACTGGAACATCCGAATCTTCTGATTTTGGACGAACCGACAAACCACCTGGATATTCCCGGCAAAGAAGCTTTGGAGGAGTCCTTAAAAGGATTTACCGGCTCTGTTCTGTTTGTTTCACATGATAGATACTTTATTCAGCAATTGGCAAACAAACTGATTGTGTTTGAAAACGGAACTGCTTCCTTCTATGAACTGACATATCAGGAATACATGGAAAAGAAAAAAGAGGAGCAGGTTGTTGAGACCGCTGAAAAGGCAGTAAAAGAAAAGATAGTTTACCGGAAGAGAACCCCTTCAAACAAAAGGGAAATCGAAAAAATAGAGAAACAGATCACAGAAAAAGAACAGGAAATCGAAAAGCTTGAACAATTGAGCAATACGGAAGAATACTATCAGGATTTTCAAAAAATGAGGATGCTGGAAGAAAAGATCAATAATGCCAATGAAGAGCTGATGGATTTGATGGACCGGTGGGAAAGCCTTTCACAAAGTGAAGCGTAAAAGATTTCCTCATATATGGATAAGATTTGATATAATATAGAAAAACATATAGGAGATAATTATGTCAAATTGTATCATTGCGCAATCCGGTGGGCCGACTGCCGTCATTAATGCTACGGTTGCAGGTGTTGTAAAATCCAACCAGCTAAACCCTGTTTATGATCATGTATATGGCGGATTATATGGCATTGAAGGCATTTTGTTGGAAAGGTTTGTTGATCTTACAAACATGAGTGATGAGGAGAATGAGATTCTTCGTCAGACACCATCCTCTGCCCTTGGTTCCTGCCGCTATAAATTAAGAAGGGGTAACAAAGAAGATTTTGAAAGACTCTTTGAAATACTGGACAAGTATGACATAGAGACGCTCTTTTATACAGGCGGTAATGATTCCATGGATACGGTAGCTGCATTATCTGAATATGCAGCGGCAAACAATATCACAAATCACCGTTTTGTCGGCTGTCCGAAAACCGTAGATAATGACCTGATGGAAATGGATCATTGCCCGGGGTTTGGTTCAGCTGCAAAATTCATTTCCTCTACCGCATTGCATACGTGGCTGGATCTGCAGGTTTATCCATTCTCAAGAAAAGAAGTATTTATTCTGGAAACAATGGGGCGTGATGCGGGGTGGCTTGCTGCTTCTGCGTGCCTGAGCGGCAAGGTGGATGTTTTGATTGTTCCGGAAATTCCGTTTGATAAGGAAGGCTTTTTAAACAGAGTCAGAAAGATCGTTGAAGAAAGATCAAAATGTTATGTTGTGGTTTCAGAAGGTGCACATTATGCGGATGGTACGTATATTGCAGCTGCTGAAGCAAAAAATGATCTTTTCGGCCATGCGGTATTAGGTGGAGCGGCAAAAGCACTTGAAAAGATGATTCTGGATTCCTTTATTGCACCGCGTTGTCGTGTGCTGGATTTAACAACTGCTCAAAGAAGCAATGCAATAGAGCAGTCATTGGTGGATGTAACAGAGAGCTATCGTTTGGGAATGTCTGCTCATATGCACAGTGCGGATAAAACCTTTACGGGAAAAATGGTTGCCATAAAACGGAAAAAGACAGAACAATACGATGTTGAGTATGTTGCGGTTGATGCAGATAAGGTAGCGAACTTTGTCAGAGGCTTCCCAGTTGAGTGGCTTCTCCACGATTACAAAGGCATTACAGAGGAAGGCATGAATTATCTGATGCCTTTGATTCAGGGATCTCCTGATATCATTATGCGGGATGGGTTGCCGGCATATATTGAACCTTACTTTATGAGAGGGGAAGCTGCACTGGTTTCCCAATAAGAAGAATAATCCGGTAAATCGGATCACATGAGGTGGTAATACCGCCTCTTTTTTGTTACATTTGTCAGATTTTCTGTAAAACTTTTCACGCAATGAAAAGAATGAAAGTATAAAGAAAACTTATGAAAGACTTTCAAAAAATTGTGAACAATTTATACATTTTGTGTTATAGAATTTGTTTGTTTTATTGACATGGGGGGGAAAGAAATAATAAAATTCATTCTGCATTAGAGGGTTTTCAGAATCATTTCGTTATTCGCCTTGGTAAATGATTGTGAATAATCTATTTTGTGCAACAGGAGGAAAAGAAAATGAAATTCAATGCTAAGACCAGTCTTGCTGCTCTTCTTGCTCTTTCACTTACAGCATGCGGAAGCAGCGGTAATTCTGCAGCAACAACACCTGCTTCTTCTTCCGCAGAAGAAGGAAGCACATCTGAAGTTGAAACAACAACTTCTACCGGTGAAGTCCTCAACCAGATTATCTACGGTTCCACAACAGAAATTTCCGGTGACCTGGGTAATGCATGGTGGACAAACAACGCAACAGACAAGACAATCCGTGACTTGATCGATGACTATGGTGTTATCACAACAGATCAGGGCGGTCAGTTCGTTGAAAATGCAACAGTTGTTGATTCTATCGAAACAACTGAAAATGAAGACGGAACAAAAACATTTACAGTCAAGATCAAAGAAGGCCTTGTTTACAACAACGGCGATCCGATCACAGCTGCCGACTATGTTGCATATGCACTCGTAGCTTATTCTCCGGCTGTAACAGCAGACGGTGGTAAAGTTGCACCTGATACAATCGTCGGTGCTGCTGAATACCAGGCAGGTACAGCTGCTGAGCTTGCAGGTGTCAGACTGTTAGATGATTATACATATTCTATCCAGATTTCTGCAGATTATGTTCCATATTATTTTGAAATGATCTATGCATCTCTTTCCCCATTGTCTTTGAAACTCTGGTCCTCCCAGGATCTCAGCGTTGCAGATGACGGCAATGGTGCATACCTCACAGGCGGAGAACTCACAAAAGAAGATGTTGATGCAGCTCGTTTCGTATATGCTGACAGAATTTCTGCAGGCCCATACACACTTGTTGACCTCGATGTTGCAGCTTTAACAGCTACATTCAAAATCAATCCTAACTATGCAGGAAACTTCGAAGGACAAAAGCCATCTGTAGAAACAATCATCATCAAGAAAGCTAACCAGGAAACAATGCTTGATGAATTGAAGACAGGCGCTATCGATTTCCTTTCTGCTTTGACAGACGGTGCTCAGGTTAACACAGCACTTGATATGTGTGAAGAAGGCGGATTCACATATGTTGATTATGAAAGAAACGGTTATGGAAAACTCATGTTCCAGTGTGACTTCGGTCCTACACAGTTCAAATCTGTTCGTCATGCAGTTGCTTACCTGCTCGACAGAAACGAATTTGCTAACCAGTTCTGCCAGGGTTATGGTTCTGTAGTAGACGGCCCTTACGGACTCTCCATGTGGATGTATCAGGATTCCAAAGAAGAACTCGCTGAAAGACTGAACACATATGCATACAGCCTTGACAGTGCAATTGCTGAACTCGAAGCTGATGGCTGGACACTCAACGAGAATGGCGATCCATATGAATCCGGTATCCGTTATAAGGAAGTAACAGCTGAAGAAGCTGGCGACTATGTTCACAACGTTACACTCGCTGACGGCAGAATCTTAATGCCATTGATCATTGAATGGTCTTCTTCTGAAGGCAACTCTGTATCTGAACTTCTTGCGGTTATGCTCGCTAATGGCGAAAACACAGCTGCAGCTGGTATGCAGATTAACCAGAATGTTATGTCCTTTGATGACCTTCTCAACTACATGTACCGTGATGCTTCCCAGGGCGAACAGTATGGTGTCAAGACATATGGCATGTACAACCTCGCTTCCAACTTCACAGCTCAGTATGACCAGTCCTTCAGTTTCGTAACAGAAAAGTCCAATCCTGAATACTATGCACAGGGATGGAACTCCAACTTCACAGATGATGAAGAGCTCGACAAACTGTCCATGGATATGGTATACGGCGTTGAAGCAGGTGATGATGAATCCTATCGTAAGATCTGGGTTGACTTCATCGATGAATGGAATGAATATCTGCCTGAAGTACCTCTGTACTCCAACGTCTACTATGATGTCATGAATGACAAGATTCATGATCTCGAATGCAACTCTCTGTTTGATTTCCAGCAGGCTGTTGTTTACGCAACAATCCAATAATTATTGGATAATGAATGTGTGAGAACAAACTGGCAGGGTGGTTTCACTCTGCCAGTTTATCTCATGTTTCAGAAGACCAAATCATTGGTTCTTTATAAGTAAAATGCTGAATCAGTCAGAGTTTTACTTATAAAGAAAAAGCTAAACGGAAGGAGGAGAGAGCTTTGGCTAAATATATTCTAAAAAGAATTGTGTATCTGATCGTGGTGTTTTTTGTCGTATCACTGATCATGTACTGTCTGTTTAATCTGATTCCAAGCGATCCGGCACGTAACCAGCTGGAAGGCATGAAATCATCATTAAAACCTGAAGTCTATCAGCAGATGTATCTGAATTTGCGAAAAGAGATGGGACTGGATGATCCGATTATTGTGCGTTATGCAAGATGGATGGGATTGATTCCAAACATGGATGGTAAATTCTATGGACTTCTTGAAGGAAATTTCGGTTTCTCACAGCAGTTTAAGAAAAATGTTATAGAGGTAATTGTTGCGCCGATGAAGACAACAATCTTCATCAATATCTTTGCGACAATCCTTGCATTAGGCATTACCATTCCGCTGGGTATTTATTGTGCGGTGCATAAAGGCGGCAAGATCGATAACTTCACACAGGTATTTACCATTGTCGGTTACAGTATTCCTGTGTATATCATTGCCCTGGTTTTTGTGTTCGTTTTTGCGGTATGGCTGAGATGGTTCCCGGTCAGCGGCATGGGAACACCTGGTGCAAATTATACCGGCTTGCGTGCTGTATTGGATAAATTATAT